>Ga0208919_1000219_pt1 | contig 41941 bp, 26 predicted proteins | sample 4_EtaG_FD_184076 | JGI IMG/M metagenome (GOLD analysis project Ga0208919, IMG submission 184076) | Marine viral communities from the Subarctic Pacific Ocean - 4_ETSP_OMZ_AT15127 metaG (SPAdes) (version 3) | ecosystem: Environmental > Aquatic > Marine > Oceanic | place: Pacific Ocean | collected... | reverse complement strand
GCCACCAACGCAGGCCCCAGCGTAAAAGCCGGCCGTAGCGTCACATTAACGACGGCCAACCTGAATGAAGGCGATCCGGATGATGCTGGCGATGAGCTCACTTATACACTGAACACCCTGCCAACGTCCGGTACGTTATTGCTCGATGGTACCGCCTTAGCCGCAGGCGAGACGTTTACCCAACAAGACATCGACAATGGCTTGGTGACATTTACCGCGGGCAGCAGTGCGGGCAATGCCAGCTTTGATTTTACCCTGGCTGATGGCGGCGAGGATGGTGTGGAAAAGGTCTCCGGAACTGTGACCTTTACGGTGGAAGCAGCACCGGTGCCGGAGCCAGAACCCGAGCCAGAACCAGAACCAGAGCCTGAACCCGAGCCAGAACCAGAACCCGAGCCAATTGAGCTCGCCAACTTTGTTGATATATTCACTGAAAAGGGATGGGAATTGCCATCTGAGCTCTTGGAACAGCTGCGTAATACCGCCACCTTTGTGCGTTACCCTGAGTTCGATACGGTGCTGACACCCATTATCCGTTTATACAACGGCATTCTTGATCGCGTTGCTGAACGGGAAGGCTTGGAGTACTGGGTGGCGCAGCAAAATGCAGAAGGCAGCTTCAACGATATTGTTCAGGACTTTATGTTAGCAGAAGAGGTGAGCGCCGCGTTGCAAGCCATGGGCAGCGATAATGCCACCTTTGTGGATACGCTTTATCAAGCCGCACTAGGCCGTGCCGCGGATGAGAGCGGCCGCGATTACTGGGTAGACATCCTTGAGAGCAACAACGGGGATCGTAGTGAGGTCGCCCGTTGGTTTGTCCAATCACAGGAGTATATCAACGCCAACCCTCCCCTAGTGAACGGCAATAAGCTGCTGGCCTGGGGCGTGAACCTAGAACAAATGGAAATGCGCTCGCTGGGTTTTGATACCGGCGTAACGGCCGATCAAGACGACTTAGCGGAGACGTTAGTCCGGCTTTATACCGGCTTAGCCGGAGAGTCACCTAATGAGGCGACGTTTAATGAATGGCTGGAGAGTGGCCAAACGCCAGAAGCACTAGCGGCAAGCCTGCTGGAAAGCGAAGACTTGCTAACCACCGGAGAACCGATAGATTTTGAGACATTAATCGATACGCTTTATGAGCGGGTGCTAAATCGCTCACCGGACACCGCAGGTGAGCAGTATTGGCAAGAGGTGCTGCAAAACGGAGATGCCAGCCTGATTGAAATGGTGATGGCGTTTACTGACTCAAACGAGCACCAGCAGCTCAGTCGTTCAGAAGTGGATAATTATCTTGATGCTGCAAACCTGGTAGGCGTCGAAACTGACCTTGAGTCCTACCTGTTCGGCTAAGGCCATGGACTAACCCAACGGCACCGCAACTAAGTGGCGGTGCCGATTTCCTCCTGTCGCTCAATTCTAATGGGCTACAAGTCTATCCTTAAGCCACTAGCAATTCTTGGTGAAGAGGCTCAGAGGTGCCAATAATGGGCGTACTTTCCATCAGCGTATCCAGCCCTGCGACTATCTCGCCTTGATGAGACTCTTCACCCTCGCCTGCCCATTCGATCTCTTCAGCGTAAATCTCGTCAAATTCAATTCGCTCACCGCGCTCAGGTATCAGTGTTGCCAAAGCAGGATCAATGCTATCAAAACTGTTTTGCCCCATAGCCTCTACAACGCCTAGCATACTCAGTACACCCTCAAGCACTATGGCACTAGAAACCGCATCAAAATCTAGCTCTAGCCCTTCCAGCGCTTTTAAGCTCAGCTCTTCCAGGCCCCGTTGCTCAATGAGGAGCGCAGGCACACCATCAATAGCAATTCCATTGCGTGCTATTTGTGGCGTGTCGCCACCGGGAAACAGTGACAAGTAGCCATAATCAAAATCATCGAGCCCTTGTGATATAGCTACCGCCGCTTGCTGTGCTGTTGCGGTAATGGTGGGATCGACATCATCATTGGTTGGCCACAAGATTGACATCGTGTCGAGCTTGCCTGACTCGTTGATGTAGTTATTTTGGTTATGGTAATCAAGAATTAATTCAGGTTGAATCGCTTCGACCACCTGCCTAACAGCGGTGGTTTCTGGGATTAATGATGCATCAATCACTTCACTAGAATCCCAGGTACGGTTGAGGTCAATGTCCTCGGAGTTACGACGGGGATCGATGGTTGTTTCAGGGTCTAATTCACCTGCAACGAGCCCCTCCCAGCGCTCAAAACCGTCAGGGTTTACTCGTGGCATCACGGTTAACGTCACTTGCTCACGCAATGCTTGAGCAGCTTCACTGTCACCGCTCAGCCACTCTAGAAAATGCATGGCCGCCTCTGTCCCGGTGGGCTCATCACCATGCTGTTGGGTCACGATCATTAATTGGCGCGCCCCTTCGCCTACCGTGGCACTATATAAGGGCCTGCCTTCCAGCGACTCACCCGCCTGCTCTAAGCTCAACGTATCATAGGTGGCATCTAGCGCTTCCAGGTCTTGATAAAGCTGTTCATTGCTGCGAAAGCCATCCTGCACAAGAGAGCGTTCTGCATCGTAACTATCAGCATCAACACTGGACGAATAAAAATTAGCAATAGAGGCATAGGCCTCGAGCGCCTCTGCATCTGTCGGGCTAGCACCCCCAATTAGAGCCTGTAACAGCGCTTGGGGAGAGAGCCCGGCACTAGCCTGCTCCGACCAATATTCAATACCCTCTGCCTCGGCCTCACGAGCAAACAGGCTTTGATAAACTTCGTTTATCCACTCATTATCTTCCAGCTCTGACAGTTCAATGCGCCTTGCCTGGAACTCTTCAGACTGCAGCATAAACGCCGACACACCATCCATATCCACTGAGCCGCTTTCTATCTGCTCCAGCCAATAATTAAACCCGCCTGGATCAGCCGCACGCCCTAGGATACCCAAATAAAGAGTTTGTAGATTTTTTTCAATGGAAAGAGTTGTCATAATTAATGCCTCCAGGCATCACTACATATCGTTCCCTGTATCGCCGGTGGAGCGTCATTAGCGAGGCCGAAAATGGGCTGCTACCGCTAATCACAGCACTTTTCTAAGCACCTTTATATTTTTCACGCAGAAGGCTCAGAGTTACAGCCATCCTTTTCACACCCCTTTAAGGAATAGAGACAAGCACCCTATTTGTCAATATTCACCCTGGGCTCATGTGCTGGCTAAGTCATCGTCAGAGATCTCTATGCTCCAGCACGAGTATTTCTATCCTCTTTTTCATTACAGTATGGCTGGCTTCCACCTACCCAGAAGCACAATAAAAAAGCCAGTCAACATTAGCTGACTGGCTTGTAGATCAAGATGGCCGTACCTGACCAATGTCTTCTTTTAGTGTGTCTTTTCAGGGAGCTCATCTTTTAGCGCACGCGCGTAGGCTGTACGAGCCGTTTGGGCGATAGCTAACTGCTGATTCAAACGTTGAATTTCTTGATCAGTCACGCGCAGGTTGAGTAGCTGATTACGTGCATTTTCAGATAGATCTGACACATTGAATTCACTACCGTCGATAGTAACGGTTTGTGCTTTATCCTTCGCCATACAAAGCTCCTTAGGGGTAATACAAATTAGCGGTGAATTATTGCAGCTACACGCATAAATGTCGAAGCGGTGTGCACCTAACAAACCTTCTACTACGCTGCTTTGGTATCAAGCGCTGCCAACAGCCCATCAATATCGGCCGTAGGTGGCAACGCCTGAGATGGGCGACTAGGGTGGCGTAGCGAGAATTCTTTTAGCGTTTTAGCAGGCAGTGCGGCATCCAGCGTTGGCACGCCGACTTGCCAGACCAAATGCCTTTTGGTTGAGTGAGTGTCCACCTCAACCACTCCCCAACCCACCACCCCATGGCCTTTCACGTAACACAGTACTCGATCACCTTGCCTGTACAGGTTAGTCGATTCAAAGGCGTTCAGGCCTAACGTAGCCGTACTAAGGGGCCAATGCTTTTGAGCCCATGCTTTTGAAACGCTTTGCCAAAAGTATCTAGTATTTTCCGATGCAATAGGCTGGCGATGAGGATCTGGCAATGCGCTTGCCAACAGCAATTGATAATGTTTCCGAGCGATATAGTGATTTTCCAGTCGTTGCTGAAGCTCTGCAATATGCGCATCTACATGGCCTAAATTTATCAGCTGTTTACGCGCTTTCTCACTTAATGCCCACGTAGGGTAGCGACGCCCTTCAATAACGATGCTTTTCGGTAATTTCACCATCACTTCCCAATCTCGTCGCTTAAAATCAACGCGGCATTGTACTCAATTCAATCAGCACGGTAAAAAGATTCGTCCTGCGCCTCTGGCGTTAGTCCGTCGGATTCATTCAGTCGCTGTGTTTTCTAGCCCAGTAGGTATGTCTCGATATCTTCCGGCACCCCAATAAGACCCTGCTCGTAATGCTGTTGAACGTATGCATCAACATTAGCTTGATTTGCATTGATGTATTCATCAGAATTCGTAAACGCTAACACCAAATCCCCCCCATCAAATGCCTCTTTTTGTAGTTGCGTCTGCCAATAGACGGTTCCCTCTGCATCTGGGGCACGTCCTAAAACCTGCTCATAGAGGGAGTCGATCAGCACCTCTGCCGTAGCCTCAGTTTGGCTATCCAAAAACTCACTGCTTGCAAAGAAGTCGGCAGCGGTAGACGTAAGTGATTTGCCACCTGCTAACGCTTCAAGCCAATAGTCGAAGCCTTCCTCATCAGGTTCTCTCCCTAGCACACCGGTATACAAACGTACCAATGCAGTAGCCAATTCCTCTTCAGCTGCCGTCGGCCAACTGTCAAACCCAAGCGCTTCTGGGTCTAAAGCCTGCAAATCAACGCCCCACATTAACAGCTTTGCCCCCTGAACCAGAGAGTAGCTACTGGCTACATACTCTGCCGAGTTGGTAAACGCTAACGCAATGTCTGCCAGCTCTACTTGCCCCCCTGCGAGCTGTTCTAACCAGTATGCCTGCCCCGCTGAATCCGAACCGCGGCCAAGGACACTGTTATAAAGCGCCTCAATACGCCCCTGCGTTCCACCGCCTAGCTGGTCTGCCAAGTAGGTAAACTCTTCCGACACCACAAAGCTATCCGCCAAAACGCGTAAGCTACTCCCCGCATTGAATTGTGATACCCAATACTCAACACCTTCTTTATCCGGCTCTCGTCCTAGCATACCTGTATAGAGTCGTAGCACTGGATCGATAGTGCTTTCTAAACCAGGGTAGCGAAGTAGCTCATCTCGACTTTGCAGCGCTTGATCAAGCGTCTCAGACCACTCCCAACCCGCTGCAGCTAGCAGGGATTCAAACGTCCCCACATAAGACGCGCTATTCTCAGCGTATTGACTTGGCAATGGAGAAATCAAGCCGTCATTACCTTTAATCCATTGATCAAGTGTTGTTAAGTGAGCACTCACGTCAGCCGCCCATTCATCAGTCGAAACAGCGCCAACTACCACTGGGCCGTCACTTGATGCGTACCATACTGGCCCACCGCTATTACCTGGATTAATTTCAAAGTTCTTGAGGTCTACTAAGTCATAACCAGGCATAAGTGTTGTGAAGCTATTGTCTTCCATGAGCCTTGGGCCACTGGCATCACGATATACACCGGGATAACCTGTCACACGATAGGTTTCTCCAGAGGCATAATCACCCAATGCAAACCAACCAATATCATCACCAATGGCATCACCTAACGAGACTAAAGCAACGTCATACTCGCTTTCGGACGGTGACAGAAACCCAGGCTCTTCAACATCTAACTCATAATAATTAAGCCCAGCTGCCTGAAAAGTGCCATAAGGACGTGACCCACCATCGCGGCCAAACTCCACCTCTACATCAGTAGCAGCCCCCAGTATGGGATCATAAAGCACATGGGCAGCCGTCAGCACATCGTTACGGCCGACCAATGCACCCGAGCCGGAGACCCGTGTACCATCATGAAAGGTAGCTTCTATATAAGCCAAAGAAGAATAAGGAAAGGTGCTGCTATTAGCTCCAACGAAACGGGTCATGGAGTACCTCTTTAATGAGCCAGTAAATAGCTAACCTAATAAAGTACCATTCTTTTGCTAGGCTTTTTTAATCTTTGCTCCACCGCCTCTCCTTTAGCTAGCACGGTTTAAGGCTACCGGCTGCATTGTTAAAAAGACAAAGGTAATGATCGAAGGAGGATATAAAATCCCTTCTCACATCACCTCAAATGCATTATATCCTTCTTTACATTAGCTATCGAAATCAAAACTTATGCTATCGTCACCACTATCAAACAGCGACTCCAAATCAACACTCGCTGGCTCCTGGCCTGCCCATTTACTATGTAAACCATAAAGACGGACTAACACATCAAGACGATGCTGAGAAAAAAGCTGGGCATAAACAATTGGCAGAGCATTAACCTGTCGTAACGCGTTTAGTTCACTTGCCGGCAAGGCATTAAGCGCTTTTTCATCAACACGGTAAAAACCCGTTAACGTCCGAGTCGTCTCCCCTTCCTCGGTTTGAAAATTAATATTCCAAGGTACTAGTAGTTTCAGGCTAGCCATCATATCGACCGCCTTCTGCGTTACAAAACGCTGCCGCTCCCATTTAGTAAGAAACTCTAATATCTGGTTTAATAGCTCTGCGGGCTCCCCCGTCTCATTAAAAAACGGTTCACCTTGGCTATCGTGATTGTCTACGAGCAGGCCACTACTTTCATCTACGCAAAGCACATACTGCTTTTTTGCTAAGTCATGGCGCAACAAAAATGGATAAGAACGCGCTAGCGCCGGTTTATAGCTGGCCAACCACCGTCCATCAGGGTGGACAAAAAGGTTCTTCTCGTCTCCAAGCGAGCAGATGGCAATCAACTCAAAATTGCCATCCTGTCGCTGACGAAAACCAACTGGCATAGTAACCATTGCATGAGGGAGCTCTTCCGCCACAAGCGCAATCGCAGTCTGGTCAGACATAAATAGGTAATCAGCAGTTTTAAGCCACCCCTTAGCTTGGTGAGCGCTTGCCGACAGTGGTATAAAGCGAGACATAAAGACCCTTTTTGAAAAACAATAACAAAGTGCCGAATAATGGCACTCGGTTCAAATCAGCTACCAAACAACTGATATCCTATAGACACACCTAACTACACATGAGTTCTTTGATAGCGGGTTTAAAATAAAAAACCCCCAGCCGAAGCCGGGGGTTCATTCGAGTAGCTATCAGCTATGCATTAAGCAAAGTTGGCAGCATCGAAGGTCTGAGTTTCACCGAAATCCAGGATGCCCAGCAGATTGACGTTGAAGTCGTCGCTGTTAGCAGCAGAAGAGAGGTGGAACGCTTTATACTGGCCAGTGCCGCCGCCATCTTGTACCAACAGGACGCCGTCAGTATCTACAGTAGCGCTAGAGGCACCCTCAAAGCTTGCAGCAATGTCAGCAGCATTCAGGTTGGCCCAGGTAACACCATCACGCGCGTAGTCACCGGCAGTGTAGGTGATTACATCAACGGCCTGATCGGTGTCAGCGATGCTTGCATCGAAGTCAGCCGCACCACCAAGGATGCTGGTGAAATCAAGGATGTCATAACCGGCATCTGCGCTGTCAGACTCAAAGTTTACAATGCTGTTGCGATCGAATACACCATCGATTTTAACAGTATCGTTGCTCTCTGCGCCTGTACCCAGAACGATGACATCTTTACCAGTACCAGCGTTGATAACGTTGTCGCTTTCAACTTGGCTAGCTTGCCCAACAACTTCACCAACCGCGCTATCAGCAGTGCCTACATCGTCAGTGGTGTAAATTTCTTCAATAGCACCAAGCTGAGCTGTCGCGTTGCTTTCGTCAGTAGTCAGTTGCGGACGACCGGTCGGGTTCGCTGCACCAGCTGCCAGAGGACCGCGGAAATCAATGCTCAGGTCTTCCAGGTTGCCCAGATCTTGATTTTCGTCAATCAGGGAAACGATGTCCAGAATGTTGCCATTGCCGTCATTGGCTTCAATCAGGTGCTGCAGAACCGCGTCGTTGTTGACCGCGTCCTTGATAGCCTGATTGATTTGCAGCGAAGTAGTCTGGGTAGCAGAGTGCGGAACATTAACCCATACTGATTCAAAGCCTTTAAAGCTTACTTGAACCTGAAGCTTGAAAGCATTGAAGGTTTGAACTACGCCGTTAGCACCATTAGACAAACCAGCATTGCTGTTGGATTCTCCAGTCGGCGCAACGCCAGCTGCTGTGGAGTTGAACTCCCAGCGAGTGGCATCGATAGAGTCGCCAGTGGCCAGATCAATAAGGCCAGAGTTATCCGCATAGATAGCATCGTTGCCAGCGCCAGTGCTGATGGTGGCATCGCCCGCACCCCAGGTACGTACAACGTCATCGCCATTGCCAGTAACGACAGTTACTTGCTCAGCACCGAAATCCTGGTTGAGCTGCTGGTTAACAACAGACGTCGGCAAACCGTTTGCATCAACGATTACAGTCTCAACAACGTTGTCACCGTTACCTGCATTGATGTTCAGCAGAGCGTCTTCACGCTGCAAAACGGTTTCCTGGATAGCCAGAGAGATCTGGTCATCACCACCAGCGGTCTGGTAAGTGTAGTTGACGTTATCAGCGGCAGGAGCATCTTGATCGTCTTGAGCATTCAGGTCACGCTCAATAACGTCTTCAGTGATATAAGCATTCAGCTTAATTTCACCGTCAAAGTCTTGACCGTTAAATTTCTCAACGTCGACCAAACCAGTGATGGACTCAGGCGTATTCTCAGTACCTACTTCCCAAGTGTTCAGCAGCTCAGCCACACCCAGAACGTTCTGGTCAGACTGCTGGCCTACACGGAAGTAGCCGCTACCCGTCAGATTGATCTCTTTCAGAGCCTGCTTGCCAGAAGGCGACTCAGACTCAAGACGAGACAACCACACACCATTTTCAGCGTTGACGTTGAACTCTTCAACACCTTTATCGGTGTTAGATTCACCGGCCAGGTTGATAGAACCGCCCTGAGAACCGTAACCAACGTTATCAAGTTCCAGGTTAGTAGAGATCAATTCACGAACGGATTCAGGCGCTTCAGTGGACAGATCACCATAAAGGGTGAAACCGCCAGTTTCCTGGTCGCTATAAGTGAAAGAACCGTTTGAGATTTCACGGCCTTGCGCATCAGTCAGGATAATCGTGCTACCCACTGCGCCCGGGATCGGCTGACCACCGTCGGTAGCGGTAAAGCTAGAACCAATCTGTGCGGTAAAACCAGCCAAATCGCTATCATTAGCAATTGCTTCACGGATGGCTGACAGCAGTTCTGGGTAGGTTTTGGCTTCAAAGATAGCGTCAGAACGCAGTACGGTGGCTTCACCGTCCACCTGGAAGCGAATACCATCGATAGGCAGGTTGCCTAGAGGCTCTTCAGTACCTGCAGCACGGATGTCCAGCAGTTCGATAAACAGCTGTGAGTTAGTGCTGCGCGACTCAGAAGTCAACAGCGGGCTCAGGAACAGGCCGGAATACTCTTTCTCAGCGCCCAACTGGTTGGACATATTGAAAGTGTAATCAGCTGAGGTGGTAACTACCTGGCCAGCAGCATCCCACTCAGCTTTACCGATAGAGGTCACGGTCTGCTGACTGTTGCGAACAGCGCCTTCAGGAAGAGCGATCTGGTTCAGCTCGCCATCTGCCGTTGTTTCAAAAGTACCAAAGATATCTTCAGAGTTACCAACGGTACTGGTATTGAAGGTAACGTCAATAGTGTCAGAAGGTACTTCCGGATCAGTCGGCTCTTGCGGCTGGGGAATATTGGCTACTACATCTGCGAAGTCAATTGCAGATACGTCAGTGCCAGCATCAACGTCTGACAGGAAATCAGCGGCATACTCGTCCGCTTCAGTACCAGAATGCAAAGCACCCGCTTCAGCTGTATACAGATCAGCTGCAGCCACTTTGTTGCTCAGTGCATCAGCATCGGGAGCATCTGCATTTGTTGCGTTCTGAACGATAGTCAGTGCAATGCTAGCAAGATTGAGTTCGCCGCTTTCCAGCTTATCTACGTAGAAGGCAAGGCCTTCCGCATCAGCGCTACGACCGAAAGCTTGCTGGTAGATACCGTTAACCAGCGCTTCGTTTTCAAGTCCACCAAAACGAGCGGTGTACTCTTCAGAAGTACCGAAGTCGCTAACGACGGCTTGGGCTCCACGGGCTTCGATTTGCTCAGCCCAAAACTCAAGGCCCTCTGCGTCAGCAGGGCGACCGTAATAGGCTACGTATAATTGCTGAGCCAGATTCAAATTCTCTTGTGTTGCCATGGGACTATAGTCTCCTTGCTTAAGAAAGATACCACCTACAAAGGCGGTTCTTATCACCTTGAGCGCTCAAGGTATTTTTAGGTTCCTTAAATAGCATAGTTTTCAGCGTACTGACTAAGCAGATTAGCTGATCCTCCTACACTACTAACATCAACTGGAACACGCCTAATGTAATGTCACACATCAAGATAAGTCAATTGCTATGACCGTGACAAGGTTGCAAAAGCAATACAGGCTACTGCTACCTGTGTGAGCACCTACTACAATAAGCACTCAACGTCAAAACCTACTACAGGGAACCCGTTTTAGGTTTTCGCGCTAACGTCGAGCCAGCTGTGTCAGAACCCTCTCGTGGAGTTTTTTGCTGAACTCCACGTTTTCGAACACTGATCGCTAATAATCAGTATAAAGCGATGCGAGCAATTCTTGCAATACTTAGATTGAGAAGGCGCCCTCTTTAACTTGGCGCATAAACTCGTATCAAAATAGCTACTTGAGCCTTTAGGTCAAATTCCGCTGGGCGTCTTATTGCTTTTTTTTGACAAATAACTGACCCAACGCAACCACTGCTGCGGTATCGAGCTACCAACCCAGTTCACGTTTTGAGCTCAGTGCCCAACCGCTTGTTCGCCCCATTTATTCACTGTATACCAGCTTTGTGACAACTTGATGCCAAGAAATTTTCTCCGCGTAATAGGCCTCACGGCCTTGCTTACCCATTTGCTTAGCCTGAGCGCGGTGTGCATAAGCATCATCCAACGCCGCAGCGAGTGCCTGAGGGCATGGTTCGCATTTCCAGCCAGTCACGCCATGCTCAACAAATGCTGTGGGGCCACCACTATCAGTGCAGGTAATGACGGGCTTGGAGGCTAGCATTGCTTCTAATGTGACATAACCATAATCTTCATCAAAGGGAGGAAACGCTACTGCTAACGCATGGGCGTATAGTGTGCGCTTCTCCTGCTCGGAAATATGCCCCAATAGCCGCACTCGGTTGCCCAAGCCTAAGCGCTCAATCTGTTCTTCAAGCTGGCGACGCTGACTGCCTTCACCGGTGAGCAATAACTTTATGGGCGTCCGGGTGTTCGCCATGGCCTCTATCAATAGCATCTGACGTTTCAGCGGTTCCAGTCGGCTAGGGTAAAACGCATAGCCCCAGTCATCACCGCAGGTAAAGTGTTCAGCTTGGTGTGGAGGATGGTACAACGGTTCCGCCATCAAGCCGTTATAATAGTGCAGGCGTTCGGCCACACGGGGGGAATTGGCAAACAGGCGCTTGACCCCACTAAGGTGGTGCCGGTCAAACGCTTCTACCTGGGGTTTTAATGCGGCCAGTGCGGGACTTGCCTGTTTGGGGTCGTAAAGCTCATAGCAAACGCGGTGCTGATGCATTAACCAAACCACATGTGCGGGGTGGTGTAAGCCATAGGTAGGAAATTGCAGGCTGATAACACGATCAACCAACACGTCGTTCGGAGCGGTAAGGTCGAGTTGCTCAGCAAACATCATTTGGCGTTCAATTTGTGTTTCGCCATAGTGAAACGGTAAGCGTAGGCATTCCACTTGGTGCCCATAACGCCTTAGCGCCGCCACTAATCCTTCCACATGATAGTTGGCGCCGCCGGCGATAAAAGGCGTATGGTTAGCTGTCACGAGTAGCTTCACGGTGCTTCCTTGTGGTTGGCATTTAACCCTCGTAGAGCATCGCGCAACAGTTTAATCATGGCAGCAGCTTGTTCGTCGCTTAGCCATTTAATCGGTGGCTTTGCTTGCGATGTTGCCGCTTGTGATAATGATGCTCCCGGTCGTGAAATATCTGGCAGTGCAATGCCTAGAGTCATCATTTTTTGTTGTATATCAGCCATTTCAGTGAGCGTCATAGCTAGCGCTTGATACTCCTCACGGCGCTGCCCTTGATGAACTAAAATATCATAAAATTCGCCCTCTTCTTTCCAGCGTTGTTGATAACGGCGCCACAGTAAGTTGACAATCACTTTCCACCCCCACACCCCCCTACGGCAAACGCCAGACAGCGCCGTTAACCGCCGATACCAGCGGTTGAGCCGAAGCAGTCCACGGGGCAACTCCAGCCGCTCTTGCTTTATGTAGTCTTGGGTTTCAGTCGCTTGCAGCAGAATCATTAACGTGGCAACTCGACCTTCACGGGCTGCAAGTTCGCTATGATAACGAGCCCCTTGCTGGTCGGGCATACGCCCCATTAGGAAGCTATAGGCGCGTTCGACAAATGCCTGGTCATCTAGGTGGGCACTCAATAGCTCGGCTAGGCGCGGCGCACGAGGATCGTAAAGTCGATGTTGTTGTGTTTGCAAAATAGGCACAAGGCGCTGCTGCCATAACCAGAGCCAGCTTTCAATTGCCAGCGAATCTTGTGTATCCGCCAACATCGCTTGATCTTTGAGACGCTTAACCAGCGTGTCTATATCCTGCTCAACATTTGTCATGCTGGCGGCCTATTTCAAAAGCGCAGTCTAGGCGACACATACCTGAAAACTTGCTGAACCGGTAGCCCGCAACTTCAAAGGTATCGAGACTGTCATGCCACCAGTAGCAGTTTTCCAGGTGGTGGTCACTTGAATGAAGTGCGGCAGAGAGGGTGTACTTGCCGGGTGCGATGTTGGCCTTAATACGCACTACTACATCGAGCTCCTCACCTTCACTCATGACCAGCGTTTGCTTGTGCTGATGGGTATTTTGGCCGAACACATCCTGCCCGTACCGATCGCGCAACAGTACTCCAAGGGCGATGTCATCAAGTGCAACGCTGGCCTTTAAGCGCAAATGAATTTCCAGTGTTTCGCCACTAGCAAGCATTGAGCTTTGGCTATCTTGCCCCTGTACATGGCAGTGGGTTACCACGACTTCTTGGGTACCGAAGGCACCGGATTCACCTTCTCGCAGGTCATCGCCTTCTGCCTGCTCGGCCATAATTCGGTTGTAATGATTAACGGCGCCTTCCGGGTCGCCGTTATGAATCAAACGCCCTCCTTCTAATACAATCGCACGGTCGCAAAGTACTTTGACGGCATTGAGGTCGTGGGACACAAACATTATAGCGCCGCCCTCCTGCTTAAATTGGCGGATACGCTGAATGCACTTTTGTTGAAAGTAGCCATCTCCAACCGAAAGCGCTTCATCGACTAAAAAGCAGGCGGGATCGGCGTGAATGGCAATGGCAAAGCCTAGCCGCATGACCATGCCGGAGGAGTATGTGCGCAGTGGTTCATGGATATACTCGCCTAGCTCACAGAACTCGATGATGGCGTCTCTGTGGCGCTCGATGTCCCCATGCGTCATACCCAGCATCAGTGCATTGATAGTGATATTGTCGATGCCGCTGAGCTCTGAATTAAAGCCAGTACCAAGCTCTAGAAGCCCGGTTACTCGGCCATCGATCTGTAAGCTGCCTGCGTCAGGCATCAATACGCCAGTGAGCAGTTTTAGCAGCGTCGACTTGCCCGCGCCGTTGCGTCCTAATACACCAAGCACTTCACCCTCTGCCACCTCGAAGCTAACGCCGTCCAAGGCGGTATGCTGGGTATGGTGACTCTTGCCAGTAAGGGCTTCTTTCAGGCGTTCGCGCGGTGAGGCAAACAATTTGAAGGATTTATGCAGGTCTTTAACAACAATCACTGTTATCTCCAGAAGCGCTGCACGCGGCTAGCACACATGGCTAACACACGTCGCTAACTCAAGTACTTGTACACGTGCTATGGGCGTCGTCGTCAAAGCGAGTCGCGCAGGTCGCGCTCGGTGCGTTTTAGCAACCAAAATCCGACGTACAGTAACACAAGTGTTACCGCTAGCATGGCCAGCAGCCCGGTAGCCCCAGGAAGACGCTGGTATAAAATCAGCTCTCGATAGGCATCAATGAACTGAAACATGGGATTCAGGCTGATCAGCCCCAGCGCCCAGTCAGGTATAATGTCGTCAACGTAAACAATCGGTGTCAGCCAGAACCATACCGGCAGTAACACTGCGACGCCTTCGCGAATATCTTTTAAATATACGGCGAGAATTGCCAGCGAAAAGCCGAGCGCATAGGTAAATCCCAGTTGTAGGGTGAGTACCACGGGTATTGCCAGCCAGTGCCAATCGATGGGAAAACCGATCATTAGCAGGAATATCGCGAAGAATCCCATGCTGATCAGGTAAACAACAATTTCAGCCAATAGTACCGAGAGCGGCAGCGCGGCTAGCGATGTATTCACTTTGGTGATCATGCCCGCGCGTTCGATAAATAGGTTGGTTATGGTGCTTAGGCTTTTGGCGAAGACGGTCCAGGCGAGAATACCGCTGATCAGATAGATACTGTAGGTAAAGCGCTCCACCTCGGCACCAAAGCCTTCAAGCCGTGCGCCCATAATGGCAGAAAAAATCAGCACAAAGACCAAAATATTTATTAGCGGTGAGAGCAGAGTCCAGATTCGTCCCAGCACCGAGCCTTTGTGGCGATCCACCAGCTCTTGGCGGGTTAGCAGAATAATCAGTGGTAAATGCTGCCGCCACCAGCTCAGGGTTTGACGTACTCGTTTTTTCAATAACGGACGCATCTCGCGGTTACCTGGCAATGCCATGGGCATGGCTCCTTGGATAGGTCGCTGTGTTTTCTGACGAACATTGTTCGGTTAATAATTGGTCTCCAAGCACCGCAGCTAACCACTGCTCGCTGCTTTGCTGCCAGCCGAGATAAGGCATGCCATCAGAAGCAATCGTATGACCTTCCCGCCAGTCACTAGCCCAATCTTGCAACGCCTGCGCTAGCGCTTGAGGTGTATCGGAGTCGAAGTAAGTCGCATAGTCACCCGCGACCTCGCGGAAAACCGGAATATCTCGGGCGAAAATAGCAATACCCTGGCGAGCGGCCTCAATCAGTGGCAGCCCAAACCCTTCACCGTAAGAGGCTGCCACAAGCACATCGCTTCGCCGGTAGAGCTCTTCCAGCAGCGTATCGCTGGCACCTTCCGCCCAAAACAGCTGCTGACCACGCCTCGGATGCCGTTTGATGCGGCGAATCAGGCCTTCTACCTGCCAGCCTTGCTTGCCCACCACCACCAGATTAATATCAGTGCATTCCGCCCAGCATTGCTCCATCGCGTCTAGCACTTGTTGATGCCCCTTGCGCGGCTCAATAGTGCCCACCATTAATAGGATCGGCCCACGACACCTAGCCAGCGGTTGCAACCATTGTTGCTCTGCTGTGCTTAATACCGCGCTCGTAGGTGGTTGAAAATCGGCTCCAAGGTGGAAGTGCTTGACCCAGGGCCGCTGCCCTTCCTGAAAGCCCTGCCGATCGAGCGCGGCATCAACTTCCTCGGCTACTTGGCGAGAGACACAAGTAATGCCGTCTGCCAGCTCACTGACCGATGTAAACCATTCCTTCATCGTCGCTGGAATATGTTCAGGGAAACATGCAGGCAGTGATAAAGGCAGTAAATCATGCACAGTAAAATAAAACCTAACGCCGCTGGCACGCATTCGGCGCATAATGTGACCTGCCTGCTTGAGTAGCGGCGGCGCCCACTCCAAGGACACATAGCGATCGCCGGGGCGTGCTTCTACTGGCACATCGGGGCCCGGTGGCGCTAGTCCTAAGTGTTGGCTGGCAAAGCCGCGGGCAAGATAGAAATCATCCCCCCCCCAGCGAATCAGCTCTATCCGCCAACCGGCAGGTGGGTAACGAAGAAGATAGTCGGCTACTCGGCGGGTAACGCGCTCAATCCCGGTTTTAAGGTCTTCCCAGGCAATAGTGCTAACATCAAACAGTAGCCGCGGTGCGTTTTCATCGAGTGTGGTATCCACCTCGCTTAGCACTTTTGTTAGTCGCTTGGCAGACTCAGCCTCTTGCAACTTGTCACTTAGCGGCTCGTGCGCTGCCAGTTGGTCAAGAAATCGTTCGTACTGGTAACGGGGCGCGATCAGTGGTGCCTCCAAAATCGCATGCCGATACTGCTCGGCCACCCGCTCTGGTGCCAGCATGGTGGTCACGTAAGCCCGCCCTGCCTGTCCCAGCCGTTCACGCTCATCATCATCAGCAATTAGCTGACAAAGAGCTTGACGCAGCGGTGCTAACAGTTGCTGCTCGGGGTCGTCGGCCAGCTGCCAATGACTTTGCGAGGGCAGTTCCGCACTGCTGCCATGGGCGTTGGCAATCACTGCTAGTCCATGGGCCATCGCATCAATAATAGCGCCTGATGTCTCACCACGAGACTGGGTGCGTAGCTGTACGGCGATATCGGCGGCTTGCAGCCAACGCTGGTATTCCTGGCGAGAAGCATAGCCAGTGACAGTCACTTGGCAACCAAAGGGATGGCGCTTAATCCGACGCGCTAGCGTATGGCCGTACTCACCGCTGTGCTGCGCACCTACCAAGACCAGTCGCACCGGCTGACTCGTGGCATTGACTAACGGCGGCTCGCTCTCTTCGAGATCGCCTAAAAAAGCGTCCAGTAAAAGATGAGACAGTTTTTTGGGGTTAATGCCGCCGAAACTGGCAATGACTCGCTCATTGCTGTCGATTCCCAGTACCTTGCGAGCAGCCTGCTTGTCAAAGGGGGCTGGGAGTTGGCGTAAATGCGGAATTAAATACGTTGGCGCGGCTTGCCCTTGCTGCCACCGTTCGGCCAATGAGCGGGCAAAGGCGGAGTGGTAAATCAAACCACCTGCTGGGCGAGTTACCATGCCATTCACTGGGTATTGCTCCGCTCCACGCGCGTTTTTTTCCGCCTCGGCATGTGCCAGCAGTGCCGGGTAGCCGTGATCAATATAAAGCTGCTGTACTAGCGCGTCAGGCTTCAAACCGCTTTCGTTAAGCCACCAAACAGCATCAAACAGGAAGTAATCGTGCAAGACCACAATCCCAGGATGCCGCTGTAGCAAACCGAATTGGTAGGCATGGTAAAGTGAATTCCCCACTTGATAAAGGGTGTAATCGAAGGATTCAGCTCGCTGCAGAAAAGTGTCAGCATTGATACATTCAAAAACACTGCTTAGCTCGCGATCTACTTCGGGCTGATCAACTACCAGCGTAATAGTAAAATGCGTGGCTAGATAAGGTAGTAATTCTGCACTGTAGTTGGCGATGCCCGTTGTTTGAGGCGGCAGTGGCGAAATAAAGGCCAGCGTCGGTCTGTCAGCATCAATACTTGAAGGTGTAGACGTCAGTTCGAGCGTCAGTCGCCTTTCACCCGTGGCAATATCGATTACCGCTGAGGGCATCAACGCATTAATCATATGCTGTACAACGATATCAGGCAAAGCCGCACTCACCGATGCCAGCGTTTCTTCCTGGTCGGGCAACAGCGTGTGACAGCTTCTAGGCGCCACGCCGAGGCGAAACAGATGGCGGTGGCAGGCAACCAGACTAACTTCATCAAAACCAAGCAGCAAAACGTGAGCGCTGCCAGCAGAATTATCTGGCGTGAAAACCTCTGACAATGCCGCCAGCCAATCCTCTAGCTGGTTGAACTGTGATTTCTTACGGGCATCAACTATATAAAGGGTATCGTTATTCATGCAGATGCGGCTTCCTACGCTGTTCCACCCCGTCCATTAAACGCTGTTGACGTTCTCCATAGCCTTCGGTGCGATTTGGCGTTACTCCACCTCCGAATGTACCTGCCTGGACTAGACGAATCACCCAGCCTTTTAGCTTTGGAAAGGGCTGAAGTATGCGCTGCCCCAAGCGCCTAATTAGTGGATAGCTGATCAGTTTTTTCACTACGGGGCGCAGCACTCGTTTGACGGCAATCTGAATCACACGTCACTCCTTGGTAATAAGGTACGTTTCAGCGGTACTTCTTGGACGTTTAGTTGAGCTTTTCACTCACGAGTGTTTCCAGGCGCTGGGTAAACACGGTATTGCTGAATGCCTCAGCTTGGAGGCGGCAAGCCTGCGGAGAGAATTCGTGCGCCTCAAATGCCTCGATAGCCGCGCTTAGGCTCGCTACAGTTTGCTCAGTAAAGTAAACACCGGTGGCTTGCTGGTGATGCTCCAAACCTTTGACAGTTTCAAGAGCGCCTCCATGCCCATAAGCAATGACCGGTGTACCGCAGGCTTGAGCTTCCAGTGGCACAATACCAAAGTCTTCATCAGCAGCGAATACAAAGGCCTGGGCGCGTTGCATAAGCTGATGCAGTTTTTCTCCCTGCAGGTAGCCTATAAGCTCAATGTGCGGGCTTCCTTCTGCCAGCCGTTTTAAGCGCTGAAACTCAGGTCCGTCACCGACCACTTTCAGTTGGCGTTTTAATGGATCCTGGGCAAAGGCTTGTATGATCAAATCCATGCGTTTATAAGGCACAAGCCGTGATGCCGCCAGGTAGTAGGGCTCCCTCTGGCCGATATGTAATGTAAAGCTGTCGGTGTCTACCGGTGGGTAGAGCACATCTGCGTCGCGGCGGTAATACTTGGCAATACGCTGTGCGACGTTGTGGGAGTTAGCTAGAAAGAAATCCACCTGGGTGGCCGTAAAGTAATCCCATTGGCGCAGGCGCTTGAGCGTTTTACGCACATACGCAGTCATGCCTGGCAACCGAAAGTGGCTATTTTCCAGGTAAGCTTCTTTCATATCCCAGGCGTAACGCATCGGCGTATGGCAATAGCAGATATGGGTTTGACCAGGATGTGTGATCACCCCTTTTGCCACTGCGTGGCTAGAGGAGATGACCAGATCAAAGCCGCGCAGGTCGAACTGCTCAATGGCATAGGGCATCAGTGGTAAACAATGGCGGTAAAAACGACTAATGAAGGGTAGACGTTGGAGACCGCTAGTATGAATACGGTGCTGGGTTAACCATGGGATGCTAGCGCGCTCAAGCGTATGCACTAAGGTGAATATTTCAGCTTGTGGGAAGACTTCTGCCAACCCTTTGAGCACTTTTTCAGCCCCACCATTAACCACCAACCAGTCATGTACAATGGCAACGCGAAGGTGCTGAAAACGTGTAGGGGCTACTTGCATGATGGACAGCTTTCCATGTCGAACGGAATAAAGCGCCATAGCTTAAAGTAAGCATGGCACTAGCTCCAGTGAATACGGCAAACAACCAGAGCTAGTGCCGTTGGTGATTTGCACATCGCTGTGTTGAGGACAGAGATCCTTGAGGGCGTTGTTAACGCGTTCTTGAGCGCTATTTTCACCGCCCTTGGGCGAAAAGACCTTCGCTTCAACCTGCCCTAGCGCTCATTATCGAATACTGCAGGAGAAGTCATTTCCAACTGCGATAGTTCTGGCAAACACACCGACGGATTGTGTAAAGAACATGCTTTCGTCCGTCTTCTATTCTCGCCCATACTTGTCGTTGTAACGCACAATGTCGTCTTCCCCAAGGTAGGATCCCGTTTGCACTTCAATAAGTTTGAGAGGAATCACGCCAGGGTTTTCCAGGCGATGTACAGTTCCCAATGGTATATAGGTGGATTCATCTTCGGAAAGCAGGAAACTATGTAAATTAGAGACATCCCCATGACCTTCGCCTTGGGTTACCTGGGCAGTGCCTTGAACCACAACCCAATGCTCGGCACGGTGATGGTGCATTTGCAACGAAAGTTGGCCACCTGGTTTAACGACAATTTCTTTGACCTGAAAGCTATCCGTTAACACCATGGTGCGGTAATGCCCCCAGGGGCGATAAACCTGCTGATGCGACTGACACTCTTTTCGTCCCGCTGCCTTAAGGGCATTAACAATTAATTTGGTATTTTGCGCCTGACGACGATCGGCTACCAGCACGGCATCGTCGGTTTCGACAATGATCAGGTTATTAACCCCCACCGCTGCCACTAAGCGAGACTCGCTATATACCAAGCTGTCGTTGGTTTCATGGAGCATTACATCACCATGTATTGCGTTGCCGTTCTCTTTATCCTCGCTGGAACGCAGCTCGTGGAGCGCGTCCCAGGCGCCTATGTCACTCCACCCTGGAGACATGGGCACAACGGCCGCCTGGTTAGTATGCTCCATTACAGCGTAGTCAATGGATTCGCTGCGACACTGTGCAAAGGCTTCTTCGGCAACACGCAGAAAGTCCATGTCTTCTGAGCGCTGCTCATAAGCGGCCTGGCAGTTGGTCAAAATGTCGGGGGCATAAGCTTTGAGAGCAGCTAAATAATTGCTGGCCTTGAACAAGAAGATGCCACTGTTCCATAGATAGTCGCCGCTGGCTAAGTAGCTTTCTGCTACCCCTAGATCAGGTTTTTCGACAAAGACCTCAACGCTAAAACCTCCCTCCAGCGCCTGCCCACGTTTTATATAGCCATAGCCTGTGTGCGGCGAGGTTGGCGCAATACCGAAGGTTACCAACTTATCTTGTTGGCTCAGTAAGCGGCCTTTTTCTACGGCGTCAGCAAATGCCTTTACGTCTTTAATGACATGGTCAGCAGGCATTATCAGTAACTCGGCTTCCGGGTCGGTTTTGGCTACTGCTAATGCGGCAAGCGCTAATGCGGGAGCTGTGTTTCTACCGCAGGGCTCCAGAATGATTTGGCTCTTCTTAAAGCCGAGTTGATGCATTTGCTCAGCAACTAAAAAACGGTGCTCCTCGTTACATACGATGATGGGGTCACCTGCGTTGGTGACACCTTTTAGACGTAGCGCCGCCTCCTGAAGCAAACTGACGTTGTCTTTATGCAAATTCAGAAACTGCTTTGGATAATGCTCACGCGATACAGGCCAAAGGCGCGAACCAGAGCCGCCAGATAAAATCACCGGTATAACCATATTTTCCTCGAAAACGTATTTTACAAACATCAAAAAAGGGGCTGGTATTACTGGGTGAATACCCAACACCGTGCTAGCACGTAACTTGCCACAGCGGCGACTACCACCGCCGTGGCGATGGCCCAAAGCCCGGTTACCCCCACCCCTAAGGCACCCGCTAGCACTAGGTTGTTAATACTAAATCCAGCGAGAGACATGACGGTAAAGCGCCATAGACTTGCACTGCGACGAAAAGTAACCCGCTGATGGCCTGCTAATGAGATGCCAAAGGCGACGCTATAGGCCAGCGCATTGACGATAAACTCATGAAGCGCTGGGAATACCATTATCATCAACGCTGCCGCCAGGATATGGGTCATTGATGCCGCTAGCCCAATAAGGCCGAAGCGCAGCATCTGCCATAGTTCAGCGAGTGGAGGTGTATTCGTCACTGGTGTCCGCCACGATGTATAAGGGCCGCTGTTTACTTTCAATAAAAAGACGGCCGATGTATTCACCTAAAATACCGATAGATAGCAGCTGCATACCGCCAAAAAATAAAACAGCTGTCATCAATGATGCATAGCCTGGCGCATCGCGCCCGAGAAACAACACTTGGCTAATGATGATGATAATATAGATAAACGCCAAGCAGGCGATGAGCCCGCCAATATACGACCATATGCGCAGCGGCAGTGTACTAAAACTAAACATGCCATCTAAGGCAAAGTTCCATAATCTCCAATAATTAAATTTAGATTCTCCCTTCAGCCGTGCGGGACGCCGATAGGGAACGCCAACACTTCGATAACCGACCCAGGCATAGAGCCCTTTCATGAAGCGGTTACGCTCCGGCATTGAGCGCAGGGCTTCGATCATGCGACGATCAATCAAACGAAAATCACCAGCGTTTTCAGGGATCGGCGTTTCAGTAATACGGTTAAAAAGCCGATAGAAACCACTGGCCGAATGGCGCTTAGCGGCCGTATCATCAGGGCGCTCGCTGCGAATACCGTAAACCATATCGACACGCTGCTGCTGCCAAATCGTGACAAATTCCAGAATGAGTTCGGGCGGGTCCTGGAGATCCACATCAATGGGCACCGCCGCATCGCCATGTGCGTTGAGCAAGCCAGCCGAGAGCGCTGCCTCTTTACCGAAATTGCGGCTTAGCGCAATAAACCCAACGCTTTCGTAGCATTCAGATAGCCGTTTTATCTCGCGCTGGGTTCCATCTGTTGAACCGTCATCAACCATCAAAATACGCCACTGCCACGGTGCATCGGCCAGCACGCTGTGCACTCGTTGAACAAAGGTCGTTACGGTATCGACCTCGTTAAACACTGGAACGACAAGCGTAATTAGAGGGGGAGTATTAACGTCCATGCGAACCTTTATTGGGTGGCTTGTGGTGACAACGGTGAGTAACGACCTGACGAAACCGCAACGGGTTGCCATAGAATGGTGACGTTTTCATGCGTCACACAGGCCCAGCTGGCTACTCGACACGCTTGTTGCGAGAGCTCGTGGTCGGTTATCAAATACACATGCCCTTCGGGCAATTCACCTTGTGCCAAATGGCGGCGATAAGTTTGTGTTGCTGTGTCGATGATTTGTTGATTTGCCCTGGCAAGGTAGGCAATGTTGATCGAGAGATGGTGTTCTGCTGCCAACCACAAGTAGGGTTTAATGGCATCAAGGTCATGTGCTGGAAAGGCGATCAAGCTGTCGTGTGATGCCCATACCTGACTTAACTCGTCATCCTTCAATACGTCGTAAGCACGGGGGTCGACACGACTGGCTTCGACTTGATTTTTAACCTTGTTGCGCATGAAGCTGTAAAGCTCGCGCAAATCTTCTCTTTGCACCACCATGGCTAGAACCAGCAACGGTAACAGCCAGCGTGCTCTCATATTTTGGGCAAGCTGGATAAACGTAATAACCAATAGTAAGTAAAGTAGCGGCCATACCATTCTACCGCTTGACCGTAGATAATCTTTGAACGGCTCAAACAACATGTCGTAGTAGAGCGGAATACTGCCTTGGCCTATCGATACTTCTCCAGCCATAGCGAATGCAAACAGGCCAACGGAGGCTATCCAAGCTGGTAGCCAGCGGTGATCAACTAACGCTTCTTGAGGGTAGCCATCATTATTTACTGCATTAACGCTTGCTAGATTTACCCCGCGATTAAACCAGGTGCTGACTATCAGCGCTAACCACAGCAGCAAAACACCTGCGCCAACATAGGCCATACCTTCGTATTGACCTTCTTTAGCGGGCTGCCAGCCGGGAAAAAGCACTGATAGTGACGTAAAATTGTCGTTAAAAAACCATGCCGATGAACGCGGATTGAAAAACGTCAGTAATTCAGCGGAATAAAAGCCGTAGCCACCCGACGCGGCGCTTTGGCTATCTAAATGAAAGTAGCCTGCCCCCCACATCACAACGAGGATAGTGCAGGGTGTCGCCACCCCCATCAGCCACCACGCTTGATAGCTGTAGAGCACGCTCATCATATGCTGTCGTACTGGCTTGCCTCTTGCGTCAATCGTCCCTTTCACCACCCTATAGCTAATCGATAACCACCAAACCGCCCAAAACACGCCTGCCATAAAAAAAAGATAGAAATGCATTAAAACAGCCACTGTGAGCAGTAACAGCCAACAAACGGCCCCCTTGAGGCGTTGTTTTTCGGTCGTCAGCGTAAGCTCAATGGCGATTAGAATTATCCAATGCGCAGTTAAGGCTTCGTGGCCTTGAATGCCGATACCGCGCAAAATAACGATGGGCAAGCTGCTGATGAGCAATGCGCCAGCTAGCGCTGCATAGGCGGGAACACCGACGCTCAGTAGTAACCGACAAGCTACTAAACCGTTCAAACAATAGTTAATGACCATGGCTAGCCCTAAATATTGAAAAGTGTCGGGCAGCCAGTGGTGAAACAGTTTTAGAGGAATAGCGTAAAGCGGTATTGAGTCAGTATAGACAATACTTGTGGATAGTTCAGTGGCTAGCGTTTTCACGGCCCCTAGGGGCCAGCCCCACGGCTCCTGACGGAAAAACTGCCAACCAATGTAATGTTGAAAAGAGTCACCTTCATGTAAAAGCCAATCAGCATCTCGAGGGTCCAGCATGCCACGGTAAAAATAAACAGCTAACAGTGCTGATAGAATGCCAGCACCAACTGCCGTGATCGCCCCGTGCTTTTCGTACCACCAGCGCCACGTCCCTGTCGTCTTCATTGGTCGCTTACTCTAAGGCTGTCGATTCACAAATCCATGCGTGATGGTCATGGCGAGTATTTTGAGATCAAACCCCAACGACCACCGTTCTATATAATAAATATCGTATTCTACCCGCTTTTCCATCAACTTGACGTCGTCCGTGATGCCCCGCAGGCCGTTTACCTGGGCCCAACCTGTCATACCCGGCTTGACGCGATGACGCTGCATGTAGATATCAATGTGGTCTTTATAGTGGTCGTTGTGATCCATGGCGTGGGGCCTTGGGCCAACAAGCGACATTCGACCTTGTAGTACGTTATAAAGCTGGGGAAACTCATCTAAGCTGGTACGTCGTAAAAAGCGCCCCAGTGGCGTTACACGGTCATCATCGTAGGCAGCCTGCTGCGTTGTATCGCTTTTATGCAGACGCATGGTTCTAAATTTATAAATTTTGAAGCGCTTACCGTCCAGGCCATGCCGCTCTTGCTTGAATAATACAGGCCCACCCATTTGCCAACGAATTGCCGCTGCAACCGCTAACATTATCGGGCTAAAAAGCACAAAGAGCACTAGACCTAGCACGCGGTCTTCCAGTGCTTTAATAAAACGCATGGAGCCACTAAGCGGGGTGTAATTAAGTTCTAATGAGTAAAGGCCCGCCACCTGCGTAATACGGTGGTTCAACAAGCGTATATCAGGTAAGTCGGGGAAAAAGCGAATACTAGAGGGAATACCGGCAAGCAGACGCATTAAGTGGCGCACGCGATTACCTTGAACCAGTGGGTAACCTATCCATATTTCGTCAAAATTGCGTTGAAAAATATTCTCTTGGGCGAAAGCAGCCATTTTGTGAAAAAAAGTCGTGTCGTCTTCATCAATATAATGACCTACAACTACATATCCAGCATGGGGTGTTTCAATGACTTTTTTTTCTAATAGGGCGATATTATCTTTTTTACCAATTAACAGCACTCGCTTTAAGTTATGCCCTTGTGCGCGCAGGCGCCTCAAATATCCGTACAGCAACGTACGCATTACACTGCCCACTGCTAGCACCGATAATGCAGAAACACCCATCCACAAACGAGAGAAACTCTGTGTGCCTTTAATGGCAACAAGCAATAGGCTGAGCAGGGCAATAGTCGCTACCCAGGTCACAAGGTAAATACCGAGCATGGTGTAAAGGCTGCGCCCACGCCAAGGCTGGTAGAGTCCAAATAACTCACCTACCGCGGGTAGCAATAGACTGCCAATAAGTATCAAGAAAAGGTAGTCATTGCCATCGTGGTCGATATCGGGCATCAGCCAAAGAGTAGCCAATGCTACTAACGTGGCTATACCCGCATCAAAGCAACGCATCGCACGACGCAACCACTCGCTACCTTGGCTTGTTTTTATAACGGCCATAGTATGATGGCTACCGAGCTACCTGCGCTGACGTGGACAACGAGGCCAGTAACGACATGATACTGTTTAGATCGTCGCTCTCTAAGCTACCCACTGCGGTATGGAGTGCCAGCATATCCAATGCGTAGTTACCGACTGTGTCGACATACTGAATACGCTGATCATAGAGGCTCGCTCGTGCATCAAGCACGTCCACCAGGTCTCGCAACCCCAACTGTTCGCCCTTCTCGGCAGCTTCTAAAAATAACTGGCTTGAGGAAATGGCTTGGTTAAGCGCTTCGAGGCGACGCTCACCACCATTGAGCGCTCTAATCCGCTGACGCACCTCTTGGATAGCAAGATTGCGTTCATTATCAACTGCTGCCAATCCTGCTTCTATGCGCTTTTCGCCTTGGCGGACGCTAGCATTGGTATAGCCCCCCCGATAAATGGGCACACTTACCTCGACCGTTGCCCGGTAGTCTTCGCTCTCGCGCAGTTCGTCGTCACTTACTCGGTCTGAATAGCTAAGGTTGAGGTTTAATTCAGGATAATAGCCTGAGCGCCTTACGCTTGTATTAGCTTGCGCGACCTGCTGCTCTTGTTGGGCTAATAAGACGTTTAGGTTTTGGTCAGTGCGCGGGATCCATTCATCAGGATTACCAATATCACCATTGAGCGTCACCGTGGTCAGTTCACCAGGAGCGGAGCCTTGAAACCTTGGTGTTACGCCGGTAAGACGCTCAAGTTCACTAAGCGAATTGTCCAATTCATTTTCAGCTTCAACGGCGTCGGATACGGCCTGATCGTATCTCGACTGAGCTTCTAGCAGGTCAACACGATTACCAATGCCTAAATCAAACGAACGGCTTGCTTGGCGCACTTGCAAGTCAAGGGAAGCTTGCTGAGACTCTAACAAACCTAATCGCTGCGACGCTAAATAAGCTTTTATATAGGCTTCACTGACTTGTAATGCCAGCTCTTGCTCAACAACAGCCAACTGTAGTTCAGCGGAACTTACCTGAGCATTGGCAACATCCATTTTTCGCCAACGCTCCAGGCTAAACAGTGGTTGCTGAAGCTGAACCTGATAGTAGGTTTCATCAATTTCACCTGGACGCTGTGCAGGCTGATCCAGGCCAAAGTCATCTGGAGACGTTTGGATATTTGTAGAGTCTTGCCATAAGTAACCACCGGAAGCGCTGATTTGCGGCAACAGTTGAGAGCGAGCCATAGGCACCTCTTCCCGGGTGGCATCCAGCTCATAACGCTGGCGCGAGAGATCCGCGTCATGGCGCAGTGCCCTGGAGAACAGATCAGGCAATGAAGGCAGCGCTTGGGGCGCTGATTCACTATTAGCAAGCGCTTCTAATTCAGTGAGCGCTTGCTGGTCAGCAGGCACATCACTCTGTGCTAGTGCGGACTGACTTAACAGCATGACAGTAAATGCAAGCGCACTTAGGGCAAAACGTGGCGTCCGTGTCATTAATCCTCCCGGATAGCGCGAGCGAGCATATCGGTAACAGGCTTGGCGATATAACTTGCAAAGGTGCGTTCACCGGTGCGAATCATGACCTCCGCTGGCATACCTGAAAGCAGGTGCATTTGCTCTGTCATGTCTTTTTTTCCTTCGTCGGTGACCCGAATCCGCGTTTTGTAATAACGCTGCCCTGTTGCCTCATCTTCAAAACTATCAGCGCTGATATGGATGATTTCACCATCGATTATATTTGTTAACCGCTGGTTGAAAGCAGAGAAACGAATTTCAGCAAGCTGCCCCATGAATAGACTGTCTATATCCTTTGTAGGTACGCGTGCCTCTACCACGAAACCGTCGCCCGAAGGCACGACTTCCATAATGGGATCACCAGGGCGAACAACCGCACCTACTGTATGCACTTGGCGACCAACAACAGTACCTGAAACAGGAGCCGAAATAACTGTTCGATTCACTTGGTCGGTCAACGAGGTTATACGCTCTTCTGCCTCTGCGATTTGTGTTTGGGCATCGCGCAATTGCTCGCCCACTTCGGCTTGAAACTCTTGCAGCGTTGTCTCTTTTTGCATGCGGTTTTCGCTAATTTGCGAACGCAATTGGGCAATATTAGATTGAAACTCTGCATTATCACCTTGGTATTGCAGTATTTGTCGCTCAAGTTCACGCAGACGCTGATTATCGCCCAGCCCTTCGCGATACAGTGAACGGAAGTCTTCCGCTTCTGAACGCAATGAACTAATACGCTGATTATTAACTCTTTCACGCGCTTCTAGACCTTCAATCTGCTCCTGCATTTGAATGATCTGCTGATCCATGGCGTCCAAGGTACCTTGCAACGACTGTCGACGTGCGTGGAACAGACTCTGCTGAACAGCCGTTACCTGTTGCGCTCTGTCGTCGTTAACTGACATTAGCTCTTCGGGCATCTCAAGCGTTTCGGCACCTTGCTGTTCTGCCAGCAAGCGTACTTCCATGGCACGATTTATATAGTATTGTGACTGAGCGATTTCCAACTGCGAGCGTACCTGAGTATCGCTCAATATAACCAACGGCTGCCCAGCTTCAACCTTATCACCATCTTGCACCAACAGCTCTCGAACAATACCGCCTTCAAGATGCTGAACCGTACGTTTAAAAGATTCCATAGAAACATTGCCAGGGGCGACCACAGCCACCGCTAGCGATGCGGTTACAGACCACAGTACGAACCCCCCAAGCGCTATGAATAAAATAGCGTAACCGAGCTTACGGTAGCCCTTATCACTGGTTGGCAATGTCTCTTGAGCTTCGCCCTCGATGGTAGCAGGGCCTTGTGGCGTTACATCTATTTCGCTTTTGACTGGGAGCTGATCTTTGCGGTTACTCATATTACGACTCCTCGCTACCACCGGTACCACGCCCACCTGTTATAGCAGAGAGGCGAGCAGCGCTTTGCTGGTTAACCTGGGGGCGAGATTTTTTAGCAAACTGAGCAAGCACCTGGTCTCTAGGGCCAAACATACTTACTTGGCCTTCTTTCATCACCAATAGCTTATCCATGCTTTTCAAAACACTAGTTCGGTGGCTTATCACAAATAGCGTTGTGCCTTCAGCTTTTAACTGAGAGATTGCTTGGCCTAGCGCACGCTCTCCAGCATCATCTAAATTGGCATTAGGTTCGTCTAGCACCACGAGAACAGGATTGCCGTATAAGGCACGTGCCAATCCTAAGCGCTGACGCTGCCCCCCAGAGAGCGCTCCACTGGTAGAACCAATAATGGTGTCATAACCATTAGAAAGTTCTAACACCATTTCATGAACACCCGCTTTTTTGGCCGCAGCGACCACTTTTTCAGAATTAATTTCACCAAAACGGGCAATATTTTCACTAATGGTGCCATCAAAGAGTTCGATATCTTGTGGCAAGTAGCCGATGTGTGGGCCCAGCTCATCACGGTTGTATTGATTAACCGCCCCGCCATCAAGTCGTACGTCGCCAACCTGCGTTGGCCATATCCCTAACAGTACGCGGGCAAGTGTTGATTTACCTGCCGCACTTGGGCCAATAATGCCAACATGCTCGCCCTTAGCGACGCTAAAGTTAATACCTCGGATGGTTGCCATACGTACGCCGGGGGGAGCAGCAGCTACGTTCTCTACATCGATAATGCCTTTTGGCGCAGGCAGAGACATATGCCGCTGCTCATCGGGTATTTGGGTTAGAAGCTCGTTTAACCGGCCATAGGCACCACGCGCCGATACAAAGCCTTTCCAGCCACCTATCATTTGATCGATAGGGGCCAGCGCACGTCCCATAAGGATAGAACCCGCAATCATCATACCGGGGGTCATTTCACCTTGGAGCACTAAGAGCGCACCCAGGCCAAGAATCAATGACTGGAACAGTAAGCGCATCACTTTAGATGTATTCGTTAACGCGCCTGCTCGGTCGCTTGCTTGCGACTGCTTAGCAAGAAACTCATGATGGCGCTTTGACCAGCGCCCCATAATGCCAGGCAGCATGCCCATTGCATGAAGCACTTCAGCGTTACGTAAGTTAGAGTTGGCTAGGTTTTGCGCTTGAATCTGTTCACTATTAGCTTCAGCAAGCAAGGTTTTTGTAGACTTCTCATTAGCCACCGCTAGCGCAAATAAAATAATCCCCGCACAGGTAGCAAACACCCCGAGCCAGGGGTGGAAAATAAACAGAATACCTAGGTAAACCGGCACCCAAGGGGCATCAAAAAAAGCAAACAGGCCATTTCCGGTAAGAAATTGTCGCAAGCTGGTCAGGTCATTAAGTGGCTGGGCACTTTGGCTGCCAGGGGACATTATGCTACGTCGAAACATGGCGCTGTAGAGGCGCTGATTGATAGTGGTATCTAAACGGTTCCCTATCCTCACCAACATCCTTGAACGTACCAGTTCCAGCCCGCCCATCACCATAAATAGAAATACGACGACGAGCGTCAACATGATCAGCGTATCGAGACTTTGCGTGGTGAGCACGCGGTCATACACTTGGAGCATGTACATGGGGGGAACTAGCATCAGCAAATTGACGAACATGCTAAAAAAGCCCACCGATACAAACGAACCCTTACAGGCGCTTAATGCACGCTGTAGATCCGTTGCTTCCTGTTGCTTTGCCATGGAGGGATCACCGTTGAATCAAAGAAGTCACGCGAAGATTTATCGCGGCAGCATAACAGAAACGCCCCTGCCTAGGGTAGGGGCGTTATGAGAGTAAAAACTGTCAGGAAGGGGATCGAGCTTATCTATACCCCAACCCAAGGTCTGCAAATAAACCGTTAACCAAACAGCATCATGCTCTCATCTGACTCGGTAAAACCAACCATAACGGCGCCTCGCTCGGCACCATTATCCAACTGATCCAACCAGAACTCTTTACCTGCCGAATCAGACGTTCTCTCGAGTACGTTTGAATACATCAGTTCAATAAAGGCGTCGTCTTCTAGATTCCCGTTTTGACTATTGAACTCAGCTGACGCAATAAAGCTGTTGGCAATATCACCTAAACCAGTAGTCTCCTTAATTTCCAGCCAGTACCCCAATCCTTTACCATCCGCATCGCGATCAAAGGCAGCATCGTAAAGGCGCAATAGTGGGTCAACAGGCGCGCTGAAGACTGCATCGCTACGCTCATCAAGGTTTTGGATGCGCAGGTCTTCGCTGGCAGGGGTTTCTTCTTCGCTAAATGGCGTTTCGCTGAACATGCTGGCCATGTATTCAGCAAAGGCATCCTGCTCAGTGCCCTTATCGGCGAAGGTAAACTGGCCGTCATCTACAAACGCGTCCATAAGATCCACGCGGTCTTGATAGCTGCCTTCATCTAACGGATAACCGTCGCCGCCGTCGGCCAAAAAGCCTAAGGTAACGACTTTGATGCTCTCTTCAGCATCACCTACCAAGCGACCATTCGCGACCAGTACATCGTTTGCACTGCCATCCTCATTAACGATTACCGCATTTTGGATGCGCTCGCCAGCGGGTTGACTTACATCAAAGCTGTATTGGATACCGCCCACCTGGGCAAACTGACCAGCAGTGACACCCGGCGCTGACGCTGCTACCGCATGCTCCAGGATATCCAATAGCGTGCTACGCGTGACGGTAATGATGGTCAGGTCGTTATTGAAGCGTAGCGATGACGCTGCATCCAGCTGGGATACCCCCCCTTCCGGCTTGCCGATAGCGGGGTTGGCGCCCGGCACCTGATAGCTGGGCTCGCTATCGCTTCCTTCCACCACGACATCACCAATCGGCTCACGAATACCACCGCCGTTCTTAAACGATACCAGTACCTCGGCGTCCAACTGCTTGGCGTACCAGAGGTTGGCGTCGGCAGTCAGGTTACCCAGGTTAGTCTCTTCGGTACGCACTGCGCCCCGCTCCCCCACCAGATAAACATCGGTTAAACCAAGGATATTGCCGTCTTGTTCAGCAACGAATTCCCCTACGGCGCCGATTAGGTCGTTGGCCACATCCCCTTTGGTGCCTTCAGCAAAGGCGCTTTCCAGGTCGCCCCACAGCGCTTCTACCTGTTCGTCAGTGGTGGCATAAACGCCTGAGGTGTTTTCATCGATTGAATCGGCAACAACCCGCCCCTGTTCGTCAAACTCCACCACTAGCTCGGCAACGTAGCGCCAGCCACCATCAGTATTCACTACCACGACATCATTACCTGAGGCGTCCTGGGTAACAATGGGGTATGAGTCATAGGGTTCGCCCGCTCCCGGAAACAAGCCGCGGTCTTGGTCTTCTTGATCCGCCAGCAGGCTATTGGAGCCGCCTGCGATCACGATATCGACCCCATCCAGCAGTGTCGCTAGCTCTTCTTCAAACTGAATTTGCTGAAGGTGCGAACTGAGGATGATCTTATTGATGCCCTGCGATTCTAGGTCATCAATGACTGGCTGAATCAGGTCGGCCAGGGCCTGCATGTCGTTACTACCCCCTGTCAGCACGTCTACATCACCTGGCGAAGAGATGCTTTCAAGGATTTGGGTAGTTACGCCAATAATGCCAATTTTTTCACCACCACGCTCGGCAATCACCGCCGGGGCTAGCTTAGGCTTATTAGCGCCAGCTAATAGCTCTTCCAAAGTAGCTTGGAAAGCGTCTTGGCTGAATAACTCATTGGTAGCCAGCTCGCTTAGGGCGGCATCAGCGGAGAAATCCAGGTTGGCTGAGAGGTAAGGGAACTGCGAGCCCAGCCATTCAATTTCAGCAGCCGTAGCGCCGTTAACCACAGGCGCGATCATTGCAGCAATTAGATCAGTGCCTAGGTCAAACTCGTGATTGCCCAATGTCACGGCCGCAGCGTCGACCAGATCCATCAACAGAGTCTCAACACGCCCAGAGGCCGCCGTGATTCCGCTCATGGAACCCGCTTCTAGCCCATAAATCTCTTCAACCGCGGCTTGGAAGGCCGTTTGTAAGCTTGAATCAGCGGCGGCGTTCAAATACGGCCCGGGCAGAACTAAATCACCCGAACCGACAAACAGCGAGTTGGCGTACTGATCTTCTAAGTGATCCACGATAGAAATGAAATTGGGTGCGTTAAGCAGATCTCCACCGCCCCCTTCCATATCGGCTGCGTGCAGGAGTTGAAGCTGGAAATTACTCATGGCGGTTCCCTTTTTTAATCCGTGGAAAAATAGGCAAACGTGAGATTACGCAATCAACCATTGCAAATACGTGACGCTTTAAAGAAAAAGTATTCTAGCGTCGCCAAAAAATCACTTCGTAATCCAAGCATCATCAAAATAAAACATTTAAGTCATTTAATTGCTATGACTTAGTAATAAATTCAACCTTTCCATTCATCCTGTGAGGGCTGGTTAAATGACCAACTTTGAGCTTGTTTCTACGTTATATCGCGATATTTTATTGCGTGAGCCGGATGAGGCTGGCGCTAATTATTGGACTACCGCCCTGGATAGCGGAACTGTCGATGTTGCAACCACTCTTGACTCAATGGTGACCAGCGATGAATTTCAGCTGCAAATCCAGCCTATTATTACGCTCTATAGTGTTCACCTATTACGTACGGCCGACCCTGCAGGCCTCGCGTACTGGGTCAATGAGTACCGTAACGGCTTAGCATTGGAAGAGATTTCCAATAGTTTTCAAGCGTCTAATGAGTTCGAAGCCACCGTTTCCAACTTGAACGATACCACTTGGCTAAATCAACTCTACAACAGTGTTTTGAACCGTGAGCCTGACCCAGAAGGCTTTGTGTACTGGTCAGCGCTGCTGGCGGACGGGCTGTCTCGTGAGGAGCTTGCCGCAGCATTTATGAACAGCAGCGAAAGCATTGAACAGCAACCTGCACGTGTATTAGCTCCTTTACTCGGCGATGGCTCCAGCGTGGATGATGTTGCATCGCTACTGAGTCGTTATATTGAGCAGCTTGAGAGTGAGCCAGAAGAACCTGAAGAACCAACAGAACCTGAAGAGCCAACGGAACCTGAAGAGCCAACAGAACCTGAAGAGCCAACAGAACCTGAAGAGCCAACAGAACCTGAAGAGCCCAACAACCCAACTGACCCCAATCAGCCTGAGCCAAGCAACCCAAACTTCAATCTGGGAGAGCGCTACCACACGGGCGCTTCTGACGCTTCAGCAGCGATTGCCGTGGGTGAGGGTTTCATGCTGGTGGCGGATGACGAAGACCAAGTGTTACGCCTCTATGAGCGCGATACTGACGGCGCCCCTCTGGCGGAAATTAACCTAAATACTGCTCTGGGTTTGAATGACACCCAAGAGGTGGACTTGGAAGCGGTGGCGACTTATCAAGGTACCCACTACTGGCTAGGCTCCCACGAGAGCAGCCAGCGCTCAATGATTTTCGCCACTGAAGTGACAGGTGATAACGCTGAGAGTTTGAGCATCGAGGTGACGGGCCAGTTTACCGATTTAGCCAGCCAGCTTAACGACTGGGATGCCCAAAATGGCCATGGGCTTGGTGAAAATGCGCTGAGCCTCTCATTAGGGGTCAATATTGAAGGCGCTGTGTTTATCGGTGATTCCCTTTATCTTGGCCTACGCTCGCCGTTGGATGATGGCTTCGCACAATTAGTGCCCGTTGAAAATGTGATTGACCTCGTCTCTGGTGAGGCTAACGAAGCTTCCTTTGGCGCCCCCCTGCGTTTAGACCTGGATGGTCGCGCTGTGCGCTCTATTGAACCTGCTGGCGATGAAGGTTATCTGATCCTGGCGGGCCCGGTTAACGATGACGACGACGTAGGTTTTGGTCTTTACCTATGGGATGGCGATTATGCCGTTCGTGAAATAGACGGCCCGGATCTCAATACCCTACCGGACGCACTGACGGCGAAGCCGGAATCACTTTTCGATGTTTCCATCACCGAGTCGGGCGTTACTGCGAGCGTGCTGTTTGATAGCGGCACGGTGGATTGGTTAGAGGATGGTCAAGAGTCTAAGGATCTACCCGCCGAACAGCAGCGCTTTGTGAGCACAGACATTGAATTCAACCTGCCTGATTTTGCACCTCAAGCCGGTGACATTGCGATTACTGCGGTCAGTGGCAGTGAAAAATCCTTCCAGTTCGTAGCATTGAAGGGTATCAGCGAAGGTGCGGAAATTACCTTTACTGACTCAGGCTGGGCAGGCGATGGCTTCCGTGCCAGCGAAGGCGCCGTTAAGTGGACTGCGCCTGAAGGCGGCGTACCTGCAGGCACGGTTGTTACTTACACTGCGGATTCTCCGCAATTCACTACTGCTAACAGCAGCGAGGTGGGTAATAACGGGTTTAATCTTTCGGTCAGCGGTGACCAAGTACTTGCTTTCATCGGCGAGGCTAGCGACCCAACATTTATCTACGCGGCTCAAACCAACAGCGATGCGTGGCAGGAAACTGCTGACTCCTCTAATAACTCTGCCCTGCCGCCTGGCCTTGAAGAGGGTGTCACGGCGGTTGCCGTTGGCAGCGCACGCAATGCCGCCTTTACCGGTAATGGCTTCGGCACGGCGGAGGAGCTATTAAGCGCAGTTGGCAACCCAGAGAATTGGTCATTTGAGTACGGTGAACTACCCACCAATCCCACTACTGACTTTCATGTGGGCACGATGGAAGCTCCTTATGTGCCGGGCGAGCGCGATATTGGTTTAGCCATCACTGAGATATGGTCGGGCCAAAGCGGTTCTGACGTCACCGCTGATTGGTTTGAAGTAACCAACCGTTCGTCTGAAGCGCTTGATTTCAGCAATATGCCGCTTTACTACGATGATGACAGTGCCGATCCCGTAGATGCTATAGAAATTAAGGGGCTAAGCTCGCTAGCGCCTGGTGAATCAGCGATTGTCATGGTCGATGGCGATGCCGAATCAGTTGCGGAATTCCGTTCAGCGTGGAGCAACCTGGATAATATCGATGCCTTGAAAATCGGTTATGCCGAGAATGCTTCTGGCCTGGGCGGTGGCGGCGATGCCGTAACGCTGTGGCAAGGCGACCCACGTGTTGATGGCAACCAGGTGGCAATGGAAGCCTACCCTGATACCGACGGGTTTGACGCCGCATCCTGGGATGTGGATTTAGGTAAATTCACCACCACTGATACTGAGGGGGTGGTTAGCTCTGATGCACTGGGCGGTGATGGTAGTGATGTACCCGCCGTGGCGTCGCCTGGGCTAGCTAATGAACCTCAGATAGATATTACGTTGATTTCTGCAGTACAGGGTGACTCGAGCAGCAGCACTTTAGAGGGTGAAAACGTTACACTTGAAGCCATCGTCACCATGGTAGCGCCTGGCTTGGATGGCTTCTTCCTGCAAGAGGAAGATAGCGATAACGACGATAATGCCGAGACGTCAGAAGGTATTTTTGTGTACGCGGGTAGCGGTAGTGGTGAGTGGCTGGAGCAGCTCACTGCCGGCGATCAAATTCGCATTGGCGGCGAGGTCTCAGAATATTTCGAGAAAACGCAGTTAACTGCCGAACGCGGCAGCCTGGAGGTGCTGGCTAACGATGTGCCCCTGCCTGAAAGCCAGCGAATCATCATGCCGTTTACCGACAAACAAGGCCTGGAAGCCTTTGAAGGTATGCGCGTAGCCATAGAAGCGATGGACGGTGAGCCATTGGTGGTCACCGAGCTTTACGAGCTGGGCCGTTACGGCGAAGTTACGCTTTCATCAGGAGGCCGTTTAGAGCAGTTCACAGAAGTCAACGAGCCTGACGTCGAAGGCTATAGCGCTTGGCTTGAAGACGCCGAAGCGCGCACCATCAAAATCGATGACGCAAACTCGACACAAAACGCTGATCCAATTATTTATGGTCGTAACGGTGAGGAGCTTTCTGGTACTAACCCGCTGCGCGGGGGCGATGAGCTTCAGACACTCGAAGGCGTGCTTGATTACAACTTCGAAGAGTGGAAAGTCCAAAACGTCGAAGGCCTGGACTTTACCGGCGCTGAGCGTCCGGCAACACCTGATACAGATGCTCTGGGTGATGCCGACATTACAGTGGCCTCTTTCAATGTATTGAACTACTTCACTACCCTGGATGAAAACGGCAACAAAACAGAGACCTTAAATGGCACTCTGCATGATCCACGCGGCGCCAATAATGCTGAAGAGTTTGCCCGTCAGGAAGCCAAAATCGTCGAGGCGATTAATACCAGCGGTGCTGATGTGGTGGGTCTCATGGAAATCGAGAACAACGGTTATGGTGACGATAGCGCCATTGCAACGTTGGTTGATGCGCTGAATGCAGATGTGCAGGATAAAAACATTCAGGATGTCACTTGGGCTTACAGCGTCCCCGAAGATGGGAATGGCAACACCACTAGCCCTGGGGATGATGCCATTGCGGTTGGGGTCATCTACAACAGTCAGGCGGTGACACCTACTGGCGCTGCAGCCACTAAAACCGATGGGGCTTTCGCTACTGCAAACCGCGCACCGGTGATGCAAACCTTTGAAGATAGTAACGGTGAAACCTTTTCGGTGGTGGTTAACCACTTTAAATCCAAAGGCAGTGTCGTCAATGGTGAAGACGCTATCGGCGACGGACAGGCCAACAACAACCCCACACGGGTCGAGGCCGCGGAGGAATTGCTTGAATGGCTATCCACCAACCCCACCGGTAGCAATGACAGCGACGTGCTGATTCTTGGTGACTTGAACTCTTATGCCATGGAAGACCCCATCATGACCCTGACCGATGCGGGCTATACCCTTCAGGACGATGATTACAGCTATGTCTTTGATGGATTCTGGGGTTCGTTAGATCATGCGTTTGCCAGTGAAACGCTCGCAACACAGGTCACGGGCACCACGACTTGGCATATCAATGCGGATGAAGCATCGGCATTGGATTACAACACCGACTTCACTAATGATCGTCAGGATGACAACCTATACTCCGATGATGCGTTCCGTAGTTCAGACCACGATCCTATCTTAGTAGGCCTGAACTTAGGCCTCGCTGAAGCTTAATTAAACGTACTACCTTTTGAGATGGCCTCCGCTTGCGGGGGCCATTTTTTGTCTTACTAGCCATTACCCCTGATCGCTTCAGCGCTCAAAGCGCCCCGTAGCGCTTCCCGCCTAGGGTGTTAAACTCACCGCAAGCACTTTTTTCAGGAGAAATACATTGAGTTCAGTACGTTCCACTACCGCTATTATTCATGACAGCGGCATTGCTTTTGGTACCAGCGGCGCACGAGGGCTGGTTGAACAGTTTACCGATGAAGTATGTGCAGCTTTCACCGTGGCATTTATTACCGCCATGCGGGACTCTTTTCCAGTAGAACGTATTGCGCTAGGTATGGATCGCCGCCCCAGCAGCCCGGCGATGGCAGCCGCCTGTACCAGTGCGGCCCATACGCTAGGAGTGAAGGTAAATGACTATGGCGTACTGCCTACGCCTGCCCTGGCGTTAAAGGCAATGGCGGATGGCATACCTTGCATCATGATTACCGGCAGCCATATACCGTTTAACCGTAACGGCATCAAGTTTTACCGCCCTGATGGCGAGATTACCAAAGCTGATGAAACCGCTATTCTTAATGCTGAGGCGGCTATGCCTACCCTCCCCGCGCCAGTGCGCGGAGAGATTTCTGAAGCCGCTAATCAGGCCTACTTAGAGCGCTTCACCACCTGGTTTCCAGGAGAGCCATTGAAAGGTTGGCGGGTAGGCTTGTACCAACATTCGGCCGCAGGGCGCGATTTGAATGCGCATATTTTGAGCGAGTTGGGTGCGGATGTAGTAGTGCTAGGCCGCAGCGAGGCCTTCGTGCCCGTAGATACCGAGGCCGTTAGCGACGAGGATCAGGCTCAAGGGCGTGTCTGGGCAAACCAGCATCAATTACAAGCCCTGTTTTCTACCGATGGCGATGGAGATCGACCGCTGCTTGGGGATGAAACGGGTACGTGGCAGCGTGGTGATATTGTCGGGTTACTCTGCGCCCGTGCATTGGGAATCGAAGCGCTGGCTGTGCCGGTAAGCTGCAATACAGCGATAGAAGCGTGTGGTGCCTTCCAGCTAGTTGAACGCACGCGCATTGGTTCACCGTATGTATTGGACAGTATGGCTAAGCTCAGTAAGCGGTTTACGCGAGTGGCTGGGTTTGAAGCCAACGGTGGTTTTCTATTGGGAAGCAGACTGGAGAGTGATGGCCGTCAATTAGCCGCCTTACCCACCCGCGATGCGCTGCTCCCCGGCCTTACTCTAATGGTGATGGCCGCCCAACGCGGGATTAACCTCTCGCAGCTAATCGCTGACTTACCTGCCCGTTATACGGCAAGCGACCGACTCAAGGATTTCGCCACTGAGAAAAGCCATGCGTTGCTGGTCAAATGGCAAACCTCACCTGAGCTGATGCAGCAAACATTAGGGTTACAGGCTGGCATTTCAGCAGTCAATAGCACTGATGGCTTGAGAGCCACACTTGAAAATGGAGATATCGTGCACCTTCGCCCCTCTGGCAATGCACCGGAGCTGCGCTGCTATAGCGAATCTGCTTCGCAAGCAGACGCATCGGCACTGGTAAAACAGAGCTTGGCCGCTCTCGAAAAACTGAACTAGGAACCCAACCCTTAACAAAGAACGGGCGACCCTAATGGGCCGCCCGTTCTTTGTGACTATCCTTCGCCAAGGAGAATAGTTACAGCTGCTTATTTATAAACCGGAAGCCGCGCACAAACCTCGGCTACTTTATCCAGCACCTGGGCTTCGATGGCGCTGGTGTCTTCGCCCTTGGCCAGTACGTCCAGAATGTCACAGATCCAACCTGCCAACGTACTACACTCTTGTTCACTGAAACCGCGCGTGGTCACCGCCGGGGTGCCAATACGCAGGCCAGAGGTGACAAACGGGCTTTGCGGGTCGTTAGGAACGGCGTTCTTGTTCACGGTGATATGGGCACGACCCAAAGCAGCATCGGCATCTTTGCCGGTTACACCCTGCTTGATCAGCGAAAGCAGGAAGAGGTGGTCTTCGGTGCCGCCGGAGACGATGTCGTAACCGCGATCGATAAACACCTTGGCCATTGCCTGAGCGTTCTTAACTACCTGCTGCTGGTAGGTTTTGAACTCGGGCTCCATAGCCTCTTTGAAGCAGATCGCTTTGGCGGCGATTACGTGCATCAAGGGGCCACCCTGGCCGCCGGGGAAAACCGCTGACTGTAGCTTCTTCTCGATATCAGCGTCGTTTTCCGCTGAGAGAATCACGCCACTGCGGGGGCCGCGTAGGGTTTTGTGGGTAGTGGAGGTGACCACATGGGCATGGGGCAAGGGGCTGGGGTATACGCCTGCCGCGACCAGACCAGAGACGTGGGCCATATCAACGAGTAAGTAAGCGCCTACTTCATCGGCGATTTCACGGAACTTGGCCCAATCAACAATTTGTGAATAGGCTGAGAAGCCGGCGATGATCATTTTGGGCTTGTGCTCGCGAGCAAGCTGGGCCACTTGAGCGTAATCAATTAACCCCTGCTCATCCAGACCGTACTGAATGGCGTTGTAGTGCTTGCCGGAAAAATTAGGCTTGGCACCGTGGGTCAGGTGGCCGCCCGCATCCAGGCTCATACCTAAAATGGTATCGCCTGGCTTAACCAGCGCTTGGAACACCGCGCTGTTGGCTTGCGAGCCGGAGTGGGGCTGAACGTTTACGTAGGTGGCGCCGAACAGCTCTTTAGCATAATCAATGGCCAGGTTTTCAGCGATATCGACGAACTCACAGCCGCCGTAGTAGCGCTTACCGGGGTAGCCCTCAGCGTATTTATTGGTCAGCTGGCTGCCCTGCGCTTCTAGTACGCGGGGGCTGGCGTAGTTTTCGGAAGCGATCAGTTCGATGTGGGCCTCTTGGCGCTCCACTTCTTTCTGCATGGCATCAAACAGCACATCATCAAATCCGGCAATTGTCATATCGCGGCTGAACATCGGCGGGAACCTCGTAACGAGAAAGGGTCATCATGGAAGAAGCGAGGGCGCTATCATAACTCAGCCTGACGCGACTTTCATCGCATCCTCGTCAGGTCTTGCATGAGCGTGATTCATGTAATGACAGAGGGAGAGTCATCGCGAACGCAGTGAAGCGATCTCAGGGGGCGTCAATTTGCATTTTCCTTCGCCATGCAAAATACTGTATATTTATACAATATTTTAAGCACCAGGATGCCGACGATGCCGGGCCAGTCTTCTCACTTTACCCCCGCCTTGCCGTTAACCTCTCAGCCGCAGCCTTGTGGCCACGCTGGTTTTAGTGGCTTTCCTTCACCAGCCCAGGATTACGAGCCATGCACGCTGGATCTCAACACACGGCTGGTTAAAAACCCTACTGAGACGTTTTATGTCACCGCCACCGGCGACAGCATGGAGGGTTGGGGAATTTTTGAGGGTGATTTGCTGGTGGTTGATCGCAGTATTGAACCGCAACTGGGACATATTCTGGTCGCTATGCTGGAGGGCGAGGCGCTAATTAAACGCTATGCGCTTTATCGGGGAACGCCGCACCTGTGCTCAACACATCCTAACTATCCGCCACTGCCACTTGAAGGCAGCGACTGCCAGCTATGGGGGGTGGTGCGCGCCGTCGTGCACGAGTACTTGCGATGATCGGTCTAGTCGATGCCAACAACTTCTACGTCAGCTGCGAGCGGGTTTTTCAGCCCAAGCTGGAAGGTAGGCCCGTGGGGGTAATGTCGAACAACGACGGCTGTGTCATCGCCCGCTCTGCCGAGTTAAAAGCGCTGGGTATCCCTATGGGTGCGCCAGCCTTCAAGCTTGAAGAAATGCGTCAGCGCGGCGAGATCCACCTGCTGTCGTCTAACTATGAACTCTACGGAGATATGTCGGCACGGCTGACCCAACTACTACGCGATGCCTGCCCTGCAATTGCGCCCTACTCAATAGATGAAATGTTCGTCTACCTGGAAGGATTAACCACAGAGCAGTGTGAGAGGCTGGGGCGAGAATTGCACCATCGTATTCGCCGCCATTTAGGGTTACCGGTGTGTGTTGGGCTGGCACCCACCCACACGCTCGCCAAATTAGCCAATCACCTTGCCAAGCAAGACCCACATTACCAAGGCGTTTGCCTGCTTAATGGACAAGATCACACGACGCAGGCGCTGCTCAAACGTACGCCGGTGGGCAGCGTGTGGGGCGTCGGCCATCGGCTTGCCGGGCGCTTAGCGATTGGCGGCGTGACCACCGCTTGGGACTTGCGTCAAAGCGACGACAAGCAGTTGCGCAAGCGCTTCTCGGTGGTGCTGGCGCGCACCGCGCTCGAGCTGCGTGGCACGCCTTGTATGGAGATGAACGCCCTGGATCAACCGCGCCAACGCATTATGAC
>Ga0208919_1000218_pt1 | contig 42067 bp, 60 predicted proteins | sample 4_EtaG_FD_184076 | JGI IMG/M metagenome (GOLD analysis project Ga0208919, IMG submission 184076) | Marine viral communities from the Subarctic Pacific Ocean - 4_ETSP_OMZ_AT15127 metaG (SPAdes) (version 3) | ecosystem: Environmental > Aquatic > Marine > Oceanic | place: Pacific Ocean | collected... | reverse complement strand
GGTGTACTTGAGTTCTTTCATCCAGTCATTCCGAGTGTTTCAACTGGGTGAAGTATAATTTATATATCTAATCTTTTTTAATAAAAAGAAAACTTTTCTCGTGGCCTCTTTCCTTATATTCTCTCTTGAAACTAATAGAACTAATATTTTCTATTACTTTCGTCACTCACCACTATCCACTGTCCTAGAGGCTTTCACCTCCATTCTATTACTTCTATTAGTCTATTAGTCGTTTTTGTTAATTTTTTAAAAAAAAGTTAAATCTTTCACAGAACAATATAACTAATATCCAATATCGATCGCTGGGCATAAAAAAGCCCCAGTCCACCTAAATGAACTGAGGCCATCAAGTCTATTTCAGGGTAGAAGGATGCCTTGAGTCCCTAAAATAGTTTCGGCGTCTTGATCAACCGTTAACCTCACCCAAGGCATGTTCTTTTTCTACGGTGGGAAACTCAGCGTCTTCTGCTAAAGTATCTCCTAGAAGCACTCCGTCACTTGTAACGATAAACTCGTTACGGTGTTTTCCTGGAACGCTTTTGAACTCGTTAAAAAACTCGGCCCACACCTCGCTGTCGTAAGTGCGGAACCTCGGATCTCTGTTCATCCGGTAGTTAGTGTAGTTGAGTAAGTGATTCAACCACAATTGTCGGGCATCTTTCCAAACGATTGTCTGTATTGGTTCGAAGCCAAGGTTGTCCACCCAGCTCTCGGTAAGGTCTGCAACGTATGGGTTCACATAGCTGTATGTGATTGCCATGTCGAACACGTTCGGTACTGCCGCTCGCATATCCATCAACACGCTAGTGTCTGAAGTGCACACCATCTGGTGCGCTTCGAGCATGCCCCTTGCGTACCGGTCTGCAATGTCATCGGGCCACTTATAGTAGTCCCTCAGAAATGGCATGATGATTTTCGATTGATAGTCGGATCTATCCATTGTTGGTCTCCTGTTTATTGGTTTGTGTTTCGTGTTCGTCTACCCATTTGTGAATCTGCTGGGCGGGGCTGCGATAGCCCTCCCTGCTGATTCGGTTCAACCGTCGGTAGACCTTTTCTGGTAATTCGATGGTAAGTCTATTACGCATTCTCATACTTCTCCTTTCTATTCAAGTTAAGTGTTTCTTGGAATGGCCTCGTAAAAGGCCACTCGCAGAACAACTCAGCCCTCCATGCCACGTTCCTCATTCCATATCTTCGTTGCCTTCGGAAAGTAAGCCTCTTTCAACTTTTCGATAGCGTTGCGGCGTACTTCCTTGGCCGCTTCTGTGGTTTCTACCTCGTCCTCTGTGTAGCAAGCATCGGCCATTAAGGTGCAAAGCTCCTGTCCCGTGAGTTCGACCGTGTAGATCTCGTTTGGTATTCGGCTCATTATATTTCCCCCCATCCCGCAGATCGTAGCCATGCATTATCTGCTTCGGCCAACGACTCGCGGTGCTCTCGTTGTGATTCGCATTTCTCGCACAGGATCATCTGACCGTATATTCCGGTGGATCCACAACGGTACTCCACGATCTTATAGTCCCAGCCTTTCGGTACTGAGACTTCTATTCTGTTATCGCACATCTCTTTCTCCTTTCTATTGGTTAATGAAACTAAGTGTTTCTTAAAACGGCTTCCTTTCGAAAGCCGCTCGTAGAACTACTCAGATAATCTTTGTTAAGTATGGGTGACAGTGGCTATCGTAAGTTAGCCCTACCATTCGAGTACTCCGTGTAACAGGATCGTTCCACGATAGAATAATCCATTCTCCAGGATCTGTGGAATCTGTTTCAAGCCACTCCGTAACGGTCACCGTATCGGTGGGCTTTTTCCATAAAACCTCACCTTTGCTTTCGAACCCCACTCCGTAGTGGTCTATGTAGTAACCGTCTACTTTCTCATCAAGATCCAGTAGCTCTGTCGACATGTCGTCAAATCCAGAACCTTGTTCGGGTAATACGTCGGCCTTACTCAGCACATCAACCAACTCCGTACTAAACTCACAAGTTCTACAAGGTCTTTCGGAAAACATTCCAATAGTTATATCTTTTAGATCCATCTTTCTACCTTTCTAATCGGTTTTTAAAATCCCGCGCGCGGGCGCGGGGCTACCCCTATTTTAACGCGGCGATTACCGCGAAAAAAGTACCAATTAAAACGAATTACTTTCGGTTCCTTCTTTCGGCCTAAAAATCACAACACATATCCCGCTCAACTCCTGAATTACTTCAGGAGCGTGCGTGGGGCATTGTTCTAGCCAAGCCTTCAGTTCTGCGTTATCCAAATTTCGTCTCCAACTGTTGTACTAAACCCTTCGGTAGAAAGTCATTCGGGTTATCGTAATTAATGTTCGTCTTCAGTGGAATGACCGATATCTGTATCGGTCCACATCTCACTATAACGTCCATAATCACGTAGTTATGAATTCCCCAAACGTCTCGCTGTGTTTCGTAGCCGAGGCTCTCGATAAAATCGCCGACGATGTCGGTTCCGTTCCAACCGTCACCGTCTCCGAATCCAAACTTATCGAATGCTTCTTCCCATTCCCACTCGATTACTTCTCTAGGCATTGATTGACCTCCCGAGTCGAGCGGGTATCACAACCGAGTGGTTGCAAGCGCCACAGCATCTCCCGTCGGCCACGGGCTGGGCGTTATGTCCGTCGCTCCAGAATATTTTACCATCGGGTGCTTTTTGTGCTTCGATAGTTCCTTTGCAAATTACACATTCTTTTCTCATCTTCGTTCCTTATATCTGATTAAGTTTTTGTGGTATCTAAAAACAGTCGGTGCTCTTTCTGATCCCACGTATTGGTGCGCGATGTATGTAAAGTCATACGATTGCGCTTCTAGGAATCGAACGCGAGTGGGTTCATCCCCCTCGACATCCGACTCCCAAGATCCTCGGCCCACTAGTCGGGTGCGTTGTTCCGTAAACGATTCAGGCCACCCGTCTCCAACGTAGACCTCAATCGTTTCGTCGTTTGGGTTAACTGGTTGCCAGTTTTCCATCTTCCTCACCCCAGTCCTTACGGTCTGTCGTTTCGTAGTAGCCTAAAAGATATTCAGCTTTTTGTTCGTCACTCATGTCTTTTTTCTCGACACGTTCCGACGAGTAGCTGGCTTTCTTGTAGTAGTGGGGGTCTTGTGCTCGATGGTAGTACGCATCGGCTGACCCTCGGTCGTAGGCTGATCCATGTCTTTTATCCACGGCTTTCTCCTTTCTGGTTTTAGGGTGGGCGGTAGAAACCGCCCGTTGGGATCTTCTTCCTGTTCTTCATCAATGAAGACTAGGTCGAATGTTTTCATAACTTTGTCTAGTTCGTTTTGCATACTACCCTCTACTGTTGTTGGTTCGAGTGTAGAGCTTCGCGTCGAACCCAGTGAGGGTGTAACTCGTCGTCGTACTCTTCGACGTAGTGGAACGGTTGTCCCTCGCCGAAACTAATCACTGGTAGAAGCTGCAATGCATCCTCTACGACAGTAATCGCTTTTTCGATATTGTAGTCACCGTTAACTTCTACGTTGTCTACCACAATTCGTAACGCTTCTTTTATATCCATGAGATCCCCTATTGGTTTTTCTTTCTGACGTCACCGCCAGTGCTGGTTTTTAAACGCTCGCGTCCTTCGTCTGATATATTCAGCGAACCGTATGTATCGGTATCGGCGTGGCATAATAGACAAAGTGGCTCGAGGTTTTCTAATTCGTTATTGGTATTGTCCCCATCTTTGTGGTGTACTTCTAAGTGTTGGGGTTTATAGTCCCAGTTGCATGCACCACACTTCAGGCCGTGTATTCGTAACACTAGCTTTCGCAGCCCTCGCGACCTGTAATCAGTGCCTTTCTTAGTTCGTTTTTTCACCGTGTGTTCGCCGGTGCATTGTCTCGAACAAAAGATTCCGTTCTTTTGTGAGTACCTGTACTGGAACGCAGTGCCGCAGTTCTTGCAGTCTGACGTTCCCCAGTACTCTGGGTTTTTTGCTGTTTGCATACTATCTTCCTATGTGTTTGATGTCTGATTCGGGAATAACTTGGTAAGCACCTTTGTTATACGCGGGTGCTACAGTGACTCCTGGAATCTTCTGTGCTGTACGCTTCTGCGTACAATCTGTAGTCGGCAATCGAGACGGGTAATCCGCTCGGTCGACGGTGTGAGGTAACGGCTCGGGCCGTCTAAGGGGCCGGTCAGGTACAGGTCTAGCAACCTTACGGGTGCTATGCATCTTGTAGCGTCTGGGCATATCTTTCTCCTTTCTAATCGGTCTAATCGCTCCCGCAAGTAGCGGGGCTACCCCTATTATAACCCCGCGATTAAAACGAAAAAAGTAGGAATTAAAACGAACTTTAAGGAGCGGGGCATTTTCGGCAGACTCTTAAATAGATTGGCCAACTCTCTCCCTCCTTCTTTATGTGGTGAAATGCAAGTAAACTTTTCCATTCTTTACAGACAGTGCACTGTCTTATTACATCAGGTATTTTCGAAGAAGTCATCCGGCCTGTATCTTCTTTCGCAATCAGGACAGTAGAGCATCTCTTGCGTACAAGTCTCTTGGTAGATCAAGCCTACTTCACAGTCCTTACACTGTTCATTCGCTTCCAACACTTTCTCCTTTCTCGAGCCATTTCTCAACTAATTCACACCCGTGTTTCCAATCTCGAGTCACAACGGTTTCCATTGGTTTTTGGTTTTCTGGTACAAAAATCTGTAGAGTCCATAGACCGTTCCGTCTTACGGCTAGAACGTCCACGGGCTGTGCAACATCGACCATCTCACTTCTCCTCTGGCTTGTGGTAGAATCTGCCGTAGCCTACGCTTTCCACATCCGTCTGTAAAAACTGTGCTATCTTATTGATAGAGGACTCGAGTTCCTCCTCGCTCCCCGTTTCGTTGAGGTGCGTCCAGAGTTCATTCAACCCCTCGACCGCTGTCTCGCGTCTGGGTGATTGTAGATCCCAGATGTTCAGATTAATCATCAGATTACCTGTGACGTTGTCTCTTAGCACATCGTAGCTCCACGCATCGTCTTGCTCTCTTCGTAGAAAGTCATCGAGGCGAGCCATAAAATCTCCAGCTGTGTTCATAATTTACCCTCTGGTGTTAAAATTAATCTTTCTTTGTCGAATCCTGGTCGTCGGCTGTTTAATCCAAACAGCTTTTTCTTTTCGCTCAGAGCACGCTCGGTGCTTGCTCCTGGAGGAACCTGTTCGATCGAGCCTCCTTTCTTAAGGAACTCCTCGACCTGTTTATTTAATTCTTCGCTATCCATGTTTCCCTCTTCTATTGTCAGTAGTTGTAGTAGTTGAAGCGATTCGAGGCAAATTCAACGTGTCCTCTACCCTCGACAGTGCCAAGAACCATCCTGTCGATTCGTTGCTAAAACACGTCCCGATGCAACCCCACTTCATCGCTCCTTTTCTGTCCTCAACCAACATACTGCGATGGTTGGGCGGTTGAACGGCTTTCGCCGCAGGAATCCTCCCCGACGCCACTACTCGCCGGATCTTATGACACATCGGACAATTAAATATCCTTATTATCTCTTACCAGCCTCCTGTGTAGATGCGGAGGTATTTCTGGTAACTTCTTCGACAACAACATATGCCACCCACAAGTCTCACACTGTATTGAATGATACTTCGATTCGTCTGGCTTATCGAAGCTAAACCATTCTCCGCAGTTCTCATCAGGACATATTGTTGCATCGCCTTCCATTAATTCGTAGAGTATGTCTAGTTCGTCACCCTCCTCGTCGTAAAAATCATTAAAGGCACTGTTCAAGAACTCTTCGTCCGAGTCGTGCGAGTATCTAAACTCGGTGTCGTATCGTCGCACTCTACCGTTATATCGAACGATAGTGTCGAGCGTTCCGTCATCAATTATCTCTGCTTTCATACATTTTCCTTTCTCTCTTTCTAAAAAAGACCCGTCTTCGGTCGCGAGTGGGTCAGGCTCGCGCTTTAGGTGCTGAGAACAGCTAGGGGATCTGTTCGGCAAGGAGTCACCTTGACCTCCCCCTATTCTAATTCTCTTTGACATTTACGCCTAATGATTCCGTGCAATCATCTTTTCTGTTCGTTCCCAAAAATCCCTCATTCGGGGATCAGCTGCTCTAGCCGCTGCTTGGTTAACTGCTTGAATTCGTTGGGCTTTTTTCGTTCCAATGTAAGTTGATTTCATTTTACTCTCCAAACGCCGGTTTGTCCATTTCTTGTCTCCCTCACAAACATACCACGTACATTGGTTATTCCAACCTTTTTAAGTTGGTGTCTTTGTGAGCTAGTGAAGCTGGCGGCTTCTTTTATCGTTTCGAAGAATATACATTCTCCAATATCTAGGAGTGGAAATTTTGCGGTGCGTCCTGGCCTCCCATGATGTACGGGGGCAGGGATGTCTTTTAATATTTCCCCTATCGGGTGTTGTTCTGACATAAGTTTTCCCTAAAGTGGTCTAGGGGCTTTCGCCCCCTTTCCACGTGTTGTGTTACCCAATCCGCTTGATGAAACCTTCGTCAACTAACCGTTGCTTGTAGCAAGCAATAATTCGTCGCTTCTGGTTTTCGGGCTTCTTAGTGTTGGGCATCGACAAAACGCCTTCCTCAACACATAAGTCCACGAGTTGCTGTAACGTAAAGTCCTTAGCGTTAAATGCTTTAGACTCGATATCCCCCGACATACCGTGAACCAATGCCAGACATTGTGGTGTCGGTGGCTTTAGCGCATCGGCTTTCTTACCCGTGTAAGCAAAACGCTGCAATGCCCTACCGGTCTTTTGAACCGTAGGGGCAGGTATGCCGTTCTTGTTTGCGACAGGTTTCGCTGGCGCGGTTTTTGCCTTCGTCGCCGAAGGACTTTTTGCAGTTGCTGCTGCCATGGTATTTCTCCATTCTACTTTCTATTTAAAGCTGCTCTAAAGAACAGCCGGTCTATTACTTTACTAGTCCTGCACTAAGAAGTAAAGGACTAGTCTTTGAGGTCTGGGTCTTGGTTGACATATGCCCCCGTAGGCCCAAAGTCCTCGTCCTTTTGAAAAATTGATTCCAATTCTTCTAAAGAATTAGCTAATTTAGCTACGTCACGAGTCACAACGTCCATCAAATTGTTAACCTCTTCCAATAAGAGCGTTACCTTTTCGATAGCTTCTTCGACGTCTTCATCCACTATTCGACCCTCCATACTCGAACGCCGCTGCGCTGTTTCTTGGTTTTAGGGTCATTCTCTAACGAAATACGTGAGGTGAATTTCCATTCAGGATCCTGTTTCTTACTGTGAGTACGCCAAGACTGGTCTAGTCGGTTCTTTAACCGCTTAGACGTGTCGTCATCGTCATCAGGAGTAAAAAACAAAGAGTTTCCTACTTCGAATATCGGCCAAGGGTATCGACTCCCTCGGGTTCCTCTCGTATCTTTAGGTATAGGATAGACATTATCGGTGTCTAGCTCGATACCCTCCCATTCGTTATCCGTCATATTGTTCCCCTTGTGGTACTGGTATCATGCGCTCCCGTATAGGAGACGCCCATTCGTCTAGTAAGTCATCGTGTACTGCAAACTCGTCGGATAAACCGCAATTTTGGTCGTACATCCTAAGCGGAATAACCTCTGCTAATTCCTCAGCTACCTCACGCATGGCGGGGGCTGTACCCCCGTCCTTGCGCAAGAAGTTCGCAACCGCCCAGACTCTACTAATCAGTTCTTGGTCTAGCACAACATGGTTGTGAAGTTTTACTACACTTCCCATATTAAGCCGCCTTCGCGTAGTCAACCGCAAGCTCAAGAGCTTGTGTCTTACGCTTAGAGCTGTCACCAAACAAGGCGTTGTACACTCGGTTCTCACCTGTACGCATATGGTCCTCAACGTAAGTCACGGCGTTAACCGCTCCCCACCAAGTCCCCTTAGCTGAGTTTAGGTTAGCTCCTGGAGATTGCTCCAAGGCGTCTACCACCAAGTTTGAAAACTTGCTAAACTCGTCTCGTAAAGGTGTGATCTCACCAACCTTCTTACCGTCTGCCTTAAGGCGTCGGGTTTCTTCGTATTCTTCGAACACGGCGGGTTGGTAAATGCGAGCAATGTACTCTAATACGTTAGAGTGCTGTGCTTTCTTCTTAGCTAAGAACTCAGCGGTTTGTTGGAACTCAGCTGTCGTCTCTTTCATAAGACCGACTGCCATAGCCGCTTCCCTAGCCATGTCCTCGTTAAAGTCATGTATATGACTCATACGAAACTCACCTTTTGCTTCCTTACCAAGTGCGAACTGCAATGTATTGTTACACACAACTCGTATCTCGGTGTCACGAACCAACAACTTATGTCCTGGTTCGTGGGGCTGTCGAAACAACAAGTAGTCGTTTATTTCGTCGCCTCCAGGAAGTTCAAAGCCCCCGTTCAATTTAGCGAGTGCCCAAATGTCTTTACCGCCGCGTAAGCTGCCGGCAGTTTCCATTGTGACGTTCGTCTCTTTAGCAAACTTCTGAAAGAAGTCGAAGATACGCTCGTTTTGTACGGGTATATAGTTGGGGCCGCAATGCCCGAGGATCGAGTTGTCAGTATCCCTAACAATAAAATTACTGCTGGGGGTCTGCATCAACCCAGAATCGTCCCCGTATTTGGGGGTGTCGATTGTGTATCCTGGACGTTTGCTAACAGACCAGTCAAGTCCTGCCGCAACCATCATTTCACGTGGGGTCAGGTTCGGGTCGACTTTTACGCCTTCCCCGTGCCAAGGCACGTCTCCTGTCCACGCCATCGTCTCTACTGCTGCTACCATAGGTAACTCCTATTCTACTTTCTATTCCCTTTCGGGGTCTTTGGTAGGCGGCATGCCGCGCTACCTTTTATAGTATAACTTGCCGATTTTTAAGAAAAAAGTACGAATTTTAACCATTTTTAAAGACTTTAAGGAGTAAGCCCCATTCGTACGGAGATTCTAGGTGGAGAGTTGGCTCACTCTTCCAAGTCAAAGTCTTTAGCTGCGCTAGGTCTACTACCCGAAATAACTTTATTTCTTTCTCTTTTTGCACTAACACGTAACACAGCCCTCCAAACTTAGCTCTCGTTGACATCCAAGCAATCTGCATCGGACTCAGCGTTAACTGGTTTCCTTTGATCGATTTGAGCTCGATCCAAAATTCCTTTCCTTCATAGCAACAGTTGACATCAGGAACTCCTGCAGCGGTGATTCCCGTCTCGATCCTTTGTAAGTGAAGCTGGTTCTTCAGATTCGTCTTTAACGAATTCCAGAGTCGAGCTTCTTTAGGCATCAGTCTTTGTAAAAATAGTCGCCTTCTCCTAGGCTCGATCGGCTCACAATCTGCCAAATTCGTTGTTTAGTCAGCCCGTACTTTTCTCCGAGTAGAGCTAGGGTGATATCCCCTTTGCTATACTCTTCGTAGATCGATCGGTAGAGCTGTCTATTTTGTTCTTTCTGTTCGTCACTAATACCTTTACTCATTCTGCAGAGTCTCCCCAAGTTTCTCCATATTCTGCGTCCACAACTAGTGGTACGGATAAGTCTACGCATTCTGACATTTTCTCCATAATAAATTCACCTTCCTTCTCCGATTCGACCGAGTAGTCGAGTTCGTCATGGATTTGTAAGTGAGGGATATACCCCTCTTTCCAAAGGTCTAACATCGCAATTTTCGTCATGTCTGCTGCCGAACCCTGAATTAGCCTGTTCAGTGCTTTGTATGTGTAAGAACGTCTTATGTTCCCGTAGGTATCTCGCGCCTCTTCTTCTGGTAGAGGTAGACCGTCCCCGTGGACAGGCTCCCATCGATCAAATCGGCACTTTCTTCCTCCGAGTGTTTTTATATGTCCTCGCTCTAATGCCACCCTAGCACACTGATCTTGTAACGCTCTAATGAACGGTACTCTATGGTGGTATTGGTCGAGTAGAGTGCGAGCTTCGTCCTCCTCTACCCCCAATTCTTTAATTAACTTGGCATGACCCATCCCGTAGGTGAGTCCTAAGTTGATATTCTTGGCTTGTTTTCTAGGGATATTAGCCATATCCGCTACAATCTGGTGGAAATCAGCTCCGTCTTCCGAGTAGGCTTTAACCGCGTCTGCTGCTCCCCGTAGGTTCATCTTATTAGCGTAATGTACGGTTAATCTAGGTTCCTGTTGGGAATAGTCGAACGCCCCCCAGATCGCGTCCTGTTCCGGTATAAAGAGGGATCTAATTAGCTTCCCTAGTTCGGGGTCTCGAGCGGGAACCTGCTGTAGATTCGGGTTCGTATAGCTAAACCGACCGCTTACCGTCCCTCCTGAATCGTTTCTAAGGGGGTGGGCTTCCGCGTGTATCCGACCGTTAGACTGATGACCGAGTATCATCTTCTCAACAAAGGTAGTTCGAGCCTTATTAATCTTTCGGGCCTGAACAATCATTTTTGGTAGATCGTGGTCATGGGCTTCTAACCACGGGGCTTGGAAACTCGCCATACCTTTCTCGGTACGTGGATACCAGATATCGTTAGCTTCAAAAGCCTTCTGAATCGAGGCGTTAGCCCAGATTTCTACAGTAGTTCCAAACTTTCTCTTAAACTCAACCAGTAGCTGCTGTTCTTTTTTCGACAGTTCTTCGGCTACTTGTTCTGCTCGATCTAAATCAACTCGCACTCCTTTCCATCGCATCTCAATCAACAGTGGAATCAAGTCACACTCTAGCTTGAAAATCTTTTCTAATCCTTCTTCCTGGATTCTAGGGTAGAGCTGATTCCATAACTGTAGAGTGAGTACTGCATCTTGCTCTGCGTATGGACCGACATACTTAGCCGGTAAAACATACATCCCCGACTTGGGATTTACTCCCCATGATCGAGCGGCGTCTTCTAACAGAGATTCATCCTTCTCTGACGCACAGTAGTCCTTCCCCAATGCGTTAAGAGAGTATGAGCGGCGGTGTTCGTCGAGCAGAGGAGCAGCAAACATCGTATCGTAGATTTGACACGTTAAGTCTATGCCCTCGCGCTTCAACCAACCCACATCGTAGAGTGCATTGTGGAAAACTAAAGGACCCTTATGGTTGGTAAGGGTGCGCTTTAGCCAACGCAGCACTATTTCTTCTTCTAAGTTCCCCCCGCCTTCGTGTCTAATGGGTAGATACCCACTCCACGAGGAAGAGGCAATCGCGATGCCTACAATATGTCCATCACCCGCCGCCCATCCTGGCCCCCTTTCACGGAGAGCTGGGTCACAAGTCTCTAAGTCGATCGCCAACAGTTCCTTCTCGTCAAACCGAGGTAGAACGTCGGGAGCCGACCAGTTACTTTCTGGAGTGATTAGGGGTATCTGTCTCTGATTCATCTTCTTCTTTCTTATTGTGTAACTCTGGGTCGAACTTCTTCAATTTAACTTTAGCAGCCTTGTTCCATTTCATCTTAAAGAACAACACTAAAACCTTTAGTCTGAACCAGTAGTTGATTCGTCTTTTGACTCCCAATGTTCTATCCTCCCTGTTATGTTATTGCTTCTAATTTCGTCCTCTACTAAGAATAGGTATCGTCTTAGATCCCCTATGTCGTCCAGCAGACCGTCCTCTCCGGTGTATTTACCACCGGCCTCAAACACATCGTAGTTACAGTCTTTACTCTGCTGCTCGATGCGGTCGAACTTACGGGCTAACATCATGAAAGCCCCTGTTCCTCCCCTACGCTTCCAAGAGTCCCCGTAAGACTTCTCAGATTCAATCAGACTATTAATGTCGTCTTGTGCGATTGATTTAATGTTGTGCCATTTAGGATCCAGCCCCATGTTTAGTCTCCCAGTTAAGTTGTCTTCGTTTAATCCAGTGGAACGAGGCTTCTTGCCAATCCAACGCTTTAATTTCTTTAAGATGGTCATACGCCTCCTTGTAGTTCCTTTCTTTATGGCTTCTAAATGCCGAAACCATGGGAATCATCACATCAGAAAAGAACTTGTTGTTGTAAACTTCCTTGGTAAACGACGTTGAAAAGTCATCTACCTCTTCTGGGTTTCCAGACCGTCGAGTAGGAGGTGTCGTTTCTATAAAATGAAGACACTCGTCAGTAAAAGTTTCTGGATCTGAGACTAGTGGGTAATGAGGTGTAGGATAAGTAGACGAGAACCACGAACCGAAGCCCTTTCCTGAGAGGTCTTTTACTTTGTCCCATACTTTATTTTCATACACGTGGAAGCTGTCGCTTATCTGATAGTACGATCCCATTGGAGCGTTTACTGTAACGGCAACGTACTCCATCAGTATTGACATATGAACTGCGTTAGCCCCGTAAGCTCCCCAAATCATATCGTTCGACCGATTACAGACAGTCATCTGTAGTTTCCCATCTCTGATTTTAAAATAGATGTTTGTGTTACAAGGTATGTCGATACTCGAGCTATTTAGATCGTGTGTCGCATCCCACATCTGTAGAACACATCGCCTAGAGTCTGGGTCTTCCTTTAACATCTTTATAACCAGATCAATCTGATTAGTCATAAAGGTCTTAGCCCATCTATAACCGTAAGCCCCGTTTAATGTCTCGCCATCGTCTGAAAAGTCAGCCATACCTGCGTTGAAGTAAGTCAGCTTTTTCAGCTTATTAGATCCTGCTAACATCCAGATAGCTTCGTACAAATGAAAGAAAGGATTTGCATCTCGTTCTTTCTGAAACGAAACACGCTCCCAAGGTCTCGTGTAGTGCGTAACCACAGGGCCAATAGACTCTCTCGTTATTCCATTTCTACTTTCTTGCTTTCTATAGTTAACACCCTCTGGCCCTCGAAAGAAGTCCACTCCTAAATAAAGAGCTTCATCTACATTCCGAGCTCTAATCGTCTTCATACAAGCTCTCCGTATTGTCAATTAAAACTTGTTCGATCTGGAGGAGAGAAACCCAACCCGTACCTCCGATGTTTTGTTGTTCTGTGTGGATCCATGAAATAGCGTCCTTCCAAGTGTTAGGGAGACTGTGATCTTCCATACACCGGTGTAGGAACTGTCCGTACTTAGTCATCACCCAAGTAACCTGTAAACTAGATGTTTCCATCAGGTGCTGCTTTAGTTTGCCCATTTGCTTTCCCCTTTTTCTAAGTCTTCAATTATCGGTCGCTTCCTCTGCGAGTAGTCGTAGATACTGCGAGTCCGTCCTTGCCCCTTTAAGATCCGAGAGTATTTGTCAAACTCACATAGACCTCCTTCTACCTCCCGCATCTCAAACGGCATCCGATACTTAATCTGTAACCGGTCTTTGCAGATAGAGTAGAGGTCTTGCATCTCCCCGTTCCAATCGTGAGAGCGTTTACAGAACTCTAGCGGTCTGCCCGTAAGTCGGTTTAACCCTCGCATAGCTCCTGGACCAGCGTTGGCCCAACTACAGATGTCCGTGGCTTCGTCTAACACATAGGTGTGTCTTAGGTCGGTTACAATCTCGTAAGCGACAAACGGCCCAATGTACGGGTACTGTAGCAGGAAGTTCCATGCTTCCTCTAACGTAGTCATCTTTTCTAAGGAGGAGATAAGATTCTCTCGCTCAACCCAGATATGCGTAACACACTCAGCAGCTCCCATGACCTTGTTCATACGGTTAGGAGTCTTAACGATATAAGCTCCTGTCACCCACTTAGGCTGCTTGCTGATCTCTTCGATCGCCTTCTCTCTGTCCCAGTCGAGGTGTAGGTTATGCTCCAGCATAGTTCTCCCAGTCTCGATCAGATTAAAGAACCTAAAGATAATGGTAGCCATAATTACTTCAGGCTCCGTTGATAGCGGTCTGCGAATATGTGCCGCAAACCACCGAGTCGTTCTGTCGTCTTCTCGATAGACTTGGCAGAACTTAAACATCTTAAAGATCTCATCTTCAGTCCAAGGCGGGTCAGCGTCAGCGTCTTCTTTTTTAATCCGAATACTCTCCCGCTCCTCTATCCAGTAGAGGTAGCGGTTGATCTCTTCATCAATAAAGCTCATATTCTCTTTCTTAGGATCCAAGCACAGTTGTTAGAGACTTCTGGGAAGTACGTCGCGGCTACTACTCTAAGAAACTGTTTACCGTAGCGTTCCTGTAATAGCTCGAACTGGTCTTCCGTTAACCGCCACTCCCCGTCTTCGTGGTCTTTATGCATAGCTGCTTTCAACTTAGGCATCTGAGCAAACGTACCGACAACCGACTGTAAAAACCAGCCTCGAGATTGTCGAGTTAGTTCTTTCTTAAGTTCATCGAACCCCCACTCGTATACATGATCTTCAGGGAGCTTGTCGTTAGAGCCATCGTGGTTAGGAGTAGAAACGTAAATTAATCCTCCTGGTCTCAGAACACGGTTAGCGTCATCAAGCCATGCCGATATGTACTGACTACCCATATGCTCAATAACTTCTGTAGTCCAGAAGAAATCAATAGAGTTGTCTGGTAAATCGAACACAGGGTTAACGGTGAGGTCTTGAATATCAATCTTGCCGTTAAAGTTCTTAAACCAAGTAGAGTCTTCAACTAACCCAGTAGGGCTGTTGTACCCTTGCTTCTCATTTAAACAAGCGGGGTCTATATCTACTCCCCGATAAGAAGCGATCACATCAGACTTCTTAACGGTGTAGGCTTTGTACAAGTTCCTAAGAACCCATATCTCTCCGCACCCTGCTTCTAACACATTAACAGGTCTGCTTAACATTTTCGCTTCTTCGATACACAGCGAGGAAATCTTATCGTAACGAGTCATGTGTGTTATTTCGTCAGGTCGCCAGTTTCCTAGCATATTTCCACTGGCAATATCCATGCGAGTGTTTTTACTGTTGTTTGCGTTTTCTTCGAGTTTCTTTCTAATAGAAGCCATTAAGTTCTCCACCATGTTGGTTTGCGGCTAGGGTCTTTTTCCCATTTAGCAAAATGTTGTTTTTCGTTTATTAAATAATTTTGATAAGAGTCAAATACATCGTCTGACTTATATTCATCTGGCATTGCTAGTACAAAACCGTAGGGGTCTTCTATCTTAGCCAAAACAGAACGGGGGTTGAAAGGAGCCCACATTAGCGGCCCTTTAAGTCTGGAAGAAGCATGGCTTTTCTCGTAACGGTGTGTGTATTCTTCACATAGCGCAACGAAGTGTTTATATAGCCACCTATAATTCTCTCGAGCTAGTCGAACCCAAATACTACAGGGGTGATTAAGATGTGCGGTTTTATATAGTGCGTGTTCGTCTGAATACTCTGACGAGTATTCGCGCCACGCAGTGGATAACATCTGAGCTGACTCAAGTACCATCTTGACAACGTGTTTATCACACAGCGTCTGGGCACTTATTACTGGGTCTGGGTCAGTAACAAATATATTCATTTATTTCTCCTTTCTTAGTAACTAATTCTACTTTACTTTTTATTTGGAAGTAAAGGAGTTTATAGTGGGTAATACTTCTGAGTTTGCGGTTCAATTAAAAACAGATTCTCCTTTGCCCGAGTTAACCCAACATAAAATACCCGTGATTCGTCATCTGGGTTTTGTTGATACGATTTAAATACACGAGAAGATATGTCAGTGAGTAAAATGACGTTAGTTGCTTCTCCACCCTTAGCTGCATGAATGGTCGAAATCCGAATACGTGGCTCTTGTGTAATTTTTTCTCCTCTTCTCAACATCGCTCGAATGTAACTTCGTTCTTTAACTGAGATTCCTTCGAACACATCGTACCAATATCCTTCTTTTAGCTGAGGGACGTGTTTCTTCAGTTCTTTAAAGGAAATTAAAGTATCAAAGTCGATTACCGCGAGGGAAGAAGGTACGCGGATCTTTAAATAATTTAAAACATTGGTAACTTCTATCATGGGAACAAGACCCTTTGCGCGGAGCGATTCCCAGGATCGGACTGCTCTAACTTTTTTCTCCGAGATACTAGCTCTATTTTTGTTTTTAAAGAACCATCCTTCAGATCGACAGTAGTCTTCAACATTTTGTAACAGATAATTAGTACGAGCCAAGACTAACCAGTCACCTTCTGCCATGTCTACGTTGTCAAACGCTGCTTCCCACCTAACCAGCCCTTTCTCTTTTCTAGGGTTCCATACTTTATGCACCCGCGAGCTTACTTGTCCGATACAACGCTCAGCAAGGTTATGGATAGATTTAGGGATTCTGTAGGACTGTTTGAGAATTATTGCATCTTTAGAATTACGAATTAGATAATCAACATCTGCACCAGCCCAACGATAGATAGCTTGGTCATCGTCTCCTGCAATATAAATACGCTCCGCTGAATCACACAGCTTTCTAACTACCGCCCACTGTAGCGGTGAGAGGTCTTGCGCTTCGTCTACGAACATCACATCTAGTTTCGGAGCAACCCCTCGCTCTAAAAACTGCTGCAACATATCAGTGTAATCTAATAGTAGACGGTCTTGTTTAAATAACTTAAGTCCTGTTGCAAACCGTTCTAATTCAAACCAACCTACTGCGTCATCTACTTCTTGCCACTGGTTCTCTAACGAGGTCTGACGCATACGCGCTAGGTTCTCTATAAACAGAAGACGGTCGTCTTTAGAAATACCTGATATATGTCCTTCGTCCGATGTTCCTGAACCGGAGAGTCTTAGGTTAAGTTTCTCATTTAAATCGTGGAGGTCTGACCCCCCAAGCACACTCTCTTTTGTCAGCCCTAGTTGTAAAAAGCATAACGAGTGGAGTGTACGAAAATACGGTAACTGGTTCTTGTTAATTTCAAACCTGGAGATTGCTCTCGTCTTTCCTTCTTGTACGGCTTGTTTAGTAAACGTGAAAAATCCAATGCGTTCAGGCTCAGTCCCCCTTTCGAGTTCCTCTTCCAATAATCCTAGTAACGTGCTTGTTTTGCCCGTTCCAGGAGGTCCCAATATAATCTGAGCCTTACTGGTTAACACTAAATTATTCTTTCATCAAAGTCGGGTAGGTCGTGCGATTCAGTCTGGGTTTCAAACTCAATAATATGCCACACGTTCGCGCCCCTTCCTTTTATATTAAAGAAGTGAGCTTCCCCTCCGAGATCTTTTAACTTAGCAGTGAGCTTGTTTCTAGGGTAATCTCTAAAATTCTTACGGTGTAAGAAGTCCATTAGATCCGCAAGTCTAAAATAAGTCCTTCCCTTATCAGACCACGGCTTACCTAGTAGGATCTCATCCTTTTCCCTAGCCGGTCTCTCCGTACAGAAAGTTTCTAACAACTCGTTAAAGTGACCTTCTGTAGAAGCGTCTTTAGGAACCTCGATAATAGTCAAGACATCTAACAGCTGTTGTATGATAGACCGCCACACATTATCCCGAACCTTCGGTGGGATTATGTTTAAGCTATCCATACACTTACGCTGAAACTTTGTCTGATTAAGAAGCTCCTCGGTTTCAAGCTCTAAGCGTCCACCCTCTACATCTAAGAACCAGATGGGCGGGTCGCTATTCTGTTTTGTTAAGTTACTGAATAGTGGCGTTCCTCCTGAAGCCCCTACTCCGAACTTACGAGTTCTGCACAAAGGACTGTTGCAAAACCCTGAGATCGGTTGATCGTTACACTTGTAGAAATAATCCTTCTTTTGTAGTTGTTTGGCCACCGCTAATACTTCTTGTGCACTTAACGGGGGTTGCATGTGTTTGTGGTTTATTTCTTCTAGCTGCTTTTCCCAGTCGTCAGGGAACTTCTTTCTTAGAAAGACCCCAACATTAAACAGCCCTGAGTTTCTCATTCCTTTAGGAAAGCCCTGCGCGATTAAATGCTCTAAACAAGGGGGAGACTGTTCCAACCACTGAGAATCCTCAATAATTGGGGCTACCTCTAGCTTGTTTAATTCGTCCTCGGTGAGAACTAACCCATCTGCGTAGTCTAAAAACTCCTGAGGAGTTAGTGCCTTTCCTGTTGCTCCGAAGCCGTATCCAGTAGAGTCTTCTCCACCAAAGTAAGGCATATTCAGAGAACTTCCTCTATCCCCCCGCTCCAATAAGAGCTTAGTTTGTTTGGGGAATATTTCTGCTTGTCCGAACCCGATTGCAGAAGCCACCTGCCGTAGTTTCTTCTGCATGGACGAGGCCGGTACAGGATCGAAAACAAACAGAAATACGTGAGCTCCTCCGCTCTTAGAGCGGCAAACCACTAGAGGAAGTTTAAACTTTTTGAGCTTCTTGGCCAAGCCTTTAAGGTCCAGCGTAAACTCATCAATGTCTATGGCTCCCCATACGCAAGTGTTGTCTTCGTCTATCGGTACTAAGCCGAGTCCTTTTTCTCCTTTTAAATGTTGATTCCAAAGCTCATATAACTCTTTCTGGGTTATGGTTTTCGAAATAGTTACATAATTACCTTTTGCTTTCCCATCTTCCCGTGTTTCTTTCGTCGGGGTAAAGACACTATGACCGTGTCTCAACCCCGCGAAACGGTGGGCAAACTGCTCTTGTAAAGACATCCCTCACCTTTCTACCTTTCTAAAATGGAACCTCGTCGTCGCTGGCTGTGTCGTCAGCGGCCCCTTCTTGACGTACTACAACAGCACCTCCTTTAGCCGCCTTCATAAAGTCTAAAGACAACCTAGCAAGTTCTATTGGAGTCGGCTTTTCTCTTTCGGTTGTTACACCGAACCAAGAGCCTAAGTCATTGGACTGCTCAACAGTTTTTAGTCGGTAGATATAAGAGAATATAGGTGCGAGGACTGAGTTGCCCTCTGCATTCTTAACTCGGGCGGTTCGTAGCATTGAATTCCAACGCCTTGAAAACCCTAGCTGTGAGGAAGTAAAGCTCAGTAGAACCTGTTCTGGTTCGTCTTCGTCGTTTACTATAAGAGAAAAATACTGGGCGGTTTCTTTGATCTCGTTACCGTTTTCCAGAATGTACTCTTTCTTATCGTTCCTAGTGCATTTATCTAAGATAGAAGCATCGTGGTCAGCGGTAACAAAACCCCCGCCTTGTGTTCTAGGAACCCATTCAATCCACTGTTTAGAATAAACACACGGAATAACTAATACACCTTCGTCACCGTCGAACACTTCGTTCGTAACGGTGTTGTACAACATCCCCTGTTGTGCACCGTCAATGTATTTACCGTCGTTCTTTTTAAGCTGTGGAGACATCGCTTGAATTACCCTAAGAAAAGGTATCGCGAAATCATTACCACTTGCTTCTTCCAAACCAGTACCTTCCGACAATAAGTCGGTGTCGTAGATAGCTACTTCGCTATCCTGCTTTTCTGCTACTTGTTTACTAGCCATTGTCACCTCTATTTTATGTTGGCGCGGGATCCCACATATATCCCGAAGATGTCAGAGGGAATGTCCTTCCCGCTGGTTATTTGCTCTTTTATAAATGCATTGAGCGTTTGTGGATGTACCCCTTGTTTTTGGCTAGGATCTAGACCCTGTTGCTTTAACGACTCCACAGTCGCTGCGGCTTTATCGTCTTCATCTTTGCCAAATTTCAAAGTAACTTCATTTTTAATCAAGCTACCGTGATTATTATTAACTAACCAATCCATAGCATCTTCACGATGCTTTTCCGATATATATCCTTTATAAAAAGGTTTTATCGTAATCTTTGACCCATTAGTTAAAACAATCTCTGCAAGGTTTGCTTCTTGCATCGCTTCGGGAAGTTCGACTTCTGACACTGTACGGTGCTTTTCTTTCGTTTCCTTTAGCTGTGCCTCAAGATCCTCTATCTCTTTTTCTAGATCTAGTTGCTCTTGAGCTTTAGTGGATACTTTAGATAGTTCAGTATCCGATGCTTCTTGCTGCCATTCATCGACAGAAGAAGACCCTGTAAGTTCTTCAAAACTTAACTCTTTCTCAGACATGGAGTTCTCCTAATTCTTCTTTAGCGGGGCTGTAACCGTGGACATCTATACTTACTGGGTAGTACATCGACTCCTGTCGATCCCATTTAAGTACCTTAAATCTCCCTTGGTTGTGGTGTGCAGCTAACGCGCACACGAGTCCAATAGCCGCAGGATCCCCCATCAACAATAAGTAATCATCGTCGTTAAAGTCATTAAGATGTTTCCGTAACTCGCGAACTACATTCGCAGTGCCTAACATAAGGTTCGTCTTAGCTCCTAATAGAAGCTCTAACTCCCCGTACTTATACGCTGGTGTTAGGTTTCGTCCAGCAACTTCCTGGACTACAAATACAGTCATTCTTCTTTCTCCTTTATACGAACTTTTTTAGTCTAAGGGATAAGCCTCTTGAAAGTAAAGGGGTTTTTAATGTTACTACTGGAATGAAAAATGTTGCTGTCGGTTATAAGCATTTCTATTCATAACGACAGGATACTATAATACTGCTGTAGGTTTTTTGGAGTAGTTATGACCGCAAAAATTATAGATTTTCCATACACCAACGATCTGGTTAAAGAGGAAGAAAAAGTTGCATTAGTATGCCCTAACTGCGAAAGCCCCTATTGGCGAGTGTTTGAGGAACACGTAATGGAGTGTGGCTCTTGTGGGCAACCTTGTTATATGACTGTGGATGAAGAGAAACCAGACAGCTTTTGGGATTAATACTACTGGAAACAATAACGTCGCTGTAGGAGTTTTCGCTGAACGCAAATACTACAGGCACAAATAACAAGTCGATAGGACGGCAATCGGTTACAACGCTTTAGTAGCAGATACAACTAAAGGATGACTCATCCTTCGGAGCAAGTCTGGCCCCCTTGTAGTTGGAAACGGGCTTTCTATTACTTCTATAGTCTATCTGTAGAATTTTATTTTTTATAAAAAAGTTAACAGAATCGTCTAATAGAGTAATAGAACTAATAGATAAGGTGTTAAAGATCTGTTTTATAAGAATTTTTTAACTAGGTGAGAACTAATAGGAATTCTATTAGTTATTAGAAAGTAAAGAGGCCGTGAGAAAACTTTTAATTTTTTCATATATATTCTTCTCTCTATATATTATTCTACGCCTAGAACTTAGAAAGGACTGAGATGAAATACGAGTTTAAAACTGAACCGTATGCTCATCAAAAAGACGCACTGCTTAAGGCTTGGAACAAAGAGCACTATGCGTTCTTTATGGAGATGGGTACGGGGAAGTCAAAAGTCTTAATAGACAACTTTGCAATTCTATATAGCAAGGGATCCATTAACGCAGTTGTTATAGTAGCTCCCAAAGGAGTCTATCGTAACTGGTCAGAAAGGGAACTGCCTACCCACTTACCGGAGTACATTACTCACCGGATAGGGGTCTGGTCTCCTTCGCCCAAGAAAGAAGAAAAACAAAAGCTGCTAGATCTATTCGAGGTAACTAATGAGTTAAAGATTCTAGTTATGAACGTGGAAGCGTTTAGCACTAAGAAGGGAATAACCTTTGCAGAGAACTTTATACTAGCTCACCAGACGCTATTGTCGATTGATGAATCAACTACGATTAAAAATCCTAAAGCGGCTCGGACTAAAGCTCTTATTAAACTCTCTCTTAATGCGAAGTATCGTAGGATTCTTACAGGCTTCCCTATTACACAGTCTCCCTTAGATCTGTATTCACAGACCGAGGTTCTTTCTCCTAGTTTGCTAGGTTTTACTTCGTTTTACTCGTTTCAGAATCACTACGGTCAGGTAGTTAAGCGACACTTCGGTGCAAGATCTTTTAGACAAGTGGTAGGCTACCAAAACCTAGACGAACTTTCGGAACGTGTTGACCAGTTTTCTTATCGTGTACTAAAGAAGGAGTGCTTAGATCTACCAGACAAAGTTTATCTTCGCAGAGAAGTAGAACTAACCCCTGAACAAAAGAAAGTTTACGGGGAGCTAAAGGAGTATGCGATAGCAGAACTAGGTGAATTAGAACAGGTGTCAGTGAACAACGTATTAACGCAGATGCTTAGACTTCACCAAGTAGTTTGTGGATATACTAAGACAGACGAAGGAACAGAAATACCTATAGAAAACAATAGGATAGACGAACTGATCAATGTTATTGGTGAGATGCGCGGCAAGGTTATTATCTGGGCGAACTACCGGCACAACATAAAAGAGATTGTAGAAACAATGCAGGAACTAGGTGGGCCTGATTGCGTAGCGGGTTACTACGGTGACACTTCTGACGAAGAAAGAGAACGGGTTATAGAACGATTCCAGGATCCTGATTCAGAACTTCGTTACTTTGTGGGGAATACACAGACAGGGGGCTATGGGATCACTCTTACGCAAGCGCAGAACGTGATCTACTATTCAAATAACTTTGATTTAGAAAAGAGGCTACAGTCCGAAGACCGCGCACATCGGATAGGGCAAGAGAATAAGGTAACGTATGTGGACCTAGTTGCTCCAAAAACCGTTGACGAAAATATCGTCAAGGCTCTTAGAAACAAACTAGATCTAGCTCAGGAAGTCTTGGGCGATGAAAAATGGAAGTCTTGGCTAACTTAGCATATTGATTTCATCGGCTATAGCCATTTCTTCGCCGCCACCTAAGAGATCCATAATACCCATGTCTGTTTCAGACATTCCAGCTTGAGGACCCATCATGGAGTCAAACTTAACAAGAGCTTTTTCTTTAGCCATGTCAAACAGAGCTATGATTTCTTCTCTTGAGTCAGAAACAGCCGCAACACTAGAAGCCATTGCATTGGGCAGCATTTCTTCAGGGGTTTCGCTTTCCTCTATTGTTCCCATCATTCCTGCTTTAGCGTCAGGGTCTAGTCCCGCCAACATCTCTTCTACTTGCATAGTTTCAGCGTCAGCCATGCCTTCCATTGGACCCGCACCTTGTGGGGGAGGCCCCATTGGACCCGCACCTTGTGGGGGAGGAGGAGGCATAGGTCTTGCTGGAGGCATAGAATTTCTCATACCATCAGCAATGCTTGGTAGCCCACCACCAACAGAGGGTACAGCTGGAGGCGGTTGTTGAGGCATAGGCGGCATAGGAGGTGGTTGTCCTCCCGCTTGCATTCTAGGAGCCATTCCTAAGCGTGCTTTTAGTGAATTCATTTTATCATATCCCGCCATGTCTATCTCCTTTTCACGTTGGGTCTAAAGGCACTCTGAAAAGGGTCTACATTAGTTTGAAAGTTTAATGCGGCTCCGATGCCTTGGTTGTTGGACGGTTGGTCGATACCCCCACCGTGTTTTAATAAACTAGGTTGTTGAGGTTGTTGAAAGTTAGAAACTGAACCCCCGTTAGCCGCTCCCTGTGTGAAAGGGTTCGGGTAATCAAAAGTCTTCGGCCCTGATCTTTTTCCGTATTCTTCGGCAGATATAGGCTCATCAAAGTCTGAATAAGAGGGCGTAAAGCTACTATAGTAATAGTCATACGGCTTCTGGCCTGTACCTTCTCGTTGAGACTTAATTAAATTGGCCATTGGGTTAGCAGAACCAGAAATGAAACTGGGTTGCTTGCTAAACTGAGAAGTAGCCCCTGTCCTTGGGCCGCTAGGCTGTGAGCTTGCAAAGAAATTTCGTATGTCTCCTTGCGTCTTATCTATTTGCGCTTTTGCAGCGTCAGCATCGTATTGAGACTGCGAGTCTTCATACTTTTTATTTAGATCATCTAAGCGCGTTGTTAATTCGCCCATAGTTGATTCATAATCTTGCTGGTCGAGCATATTCTGAACTTGGTCTGAAACCAATCCAGGAGCTTGTTCCGCAACCCACGCATCGAAATCAGCTTGGCTCATATAGCCCTGTTCAGCCATTTGTTCAGGGGTTAAATACCCCATAGCTGCGATTTCTTCTTGGGTCAGATAACCCATCTCGCGAAGCTGCTCTGCTGAAAGCTGATCTAAACGAGTACCGTCGGTCGTGGTTGTACCTGTACCTGTGCCTGTAGTTGTTGTAGTACCGGTGGTTGTACCTGTCTCTGTAGTACCTGTACCTGTCTCTGTGGTCGCTTCAACAACCTGTTCAGGTGGAACATAAGTATCAATATAACCGGTTAGTGCACTAAGATACTCTTCATCAGACCCGTAATCTTGACGACTGTACGGTAGTCCTACGTTATTATCTAAAAACCACTGCTCTGCTTGAATAATTAGTTCACGAGTAGTGGGGCCGGTGTCTACAGGATCAGTTTGTGTTTGTGTTTGTGTCTGCGTTTGTGTCGTCGTCGACGCAGGGGCACCCCCATATGTCTCAGTATACGACCCTATAAATGGATCTTCTACGATCCCAGGATCTAGGTTATATTTAGACATCTGCCCTTGGGGAAGATACCCGAGGTCAGAATATTGTAATTCACCCTGTTCTACCAATTTTTGTTGAGCTGCGTTAAGCGGATTACCACCAGCTCCTTGACGCATTTCTTCTTCTGTCGGCTGTTCTGTAGTAACTTCCTCAGCAGCATCTACAAACTGTGGGGTCTCTTCATAATACCCTGTTCCTGCTCCTGGTTTACTTCCAAAAAAGTCACCGAAACGAAATTCGCTGCCTAAATTACCACCTAGTTGCATCCTACGTGGTTCAATGTCGGTCCTTAATTCTGGGACAGACGCGACAGGAGGCTGAAAAAATTTTACTTGCATATCATCTACCGTACACGTTTTCTAAAAATACATCGTACCTAGGAAGGTCGAATTCTTCTGAAACTTTTCTCTTAAACTGTTCAACTTCTGTTTCTTCTACGTCCTCAGCCCCTTCTCGTCCAAGTGCGATTTGAGCAATTACTCGTTGAACACCGTTGAGGGGTACACGTTTATTATCGTAAACCTTCATAAACTCATCTAGTTTTTTAGGGTTTGCGAAAATAATAGCTAAATGGTCTGCTACTTTTGGGCCAAGTTCATCTAAAATCAAATGACTTCTATACCCTGCTCGAGAAAGCTGGCCAAAAAAACCTTTACGAAGACGAGTAACTGTTCCTGCTGCATGGTCCATAATAGTCTGCAGCTTATTAGGATCTCCTGGTTTTGGTTTTTCTTTTTGAGTTAATAGTCTTGCACGTCTAGCAAAATTTCTTAAATGTTTAGCGTATTCTAAGGCGTCTTCTTCTCCAACAATAAGACCTAAGTCGTCTGCCAACGCTTTTTCGTTTTGATAAGGAACTAAAAACATATTTTGTAATTCAGTTAAATCAAACCCACTTTCGCTTCGAGTGCTTGCCTTTCTAAATACTTCTCCACGGGTTAGTGCAGTAGCTGCATCTAAGCCCATAAGATTACGCATTCTTCGTTCAAGATCAGTTTTAAATGCAGTTCTTAAATTAGGTTCTTGGTCAGCTAATTTAGAAAGTTCTTGTAGTTTATAGAATGCATCAGTCCCTCTAAAATCTTGTTTTTGTTTTTGACTCATATTCATATAGAGATCAACAAGTTCTATTGGACTTCCTATAGCTTCACCTGTTTCTGGGTTAACCATACCTTCAAGTAAAGCGTTTACTTGACGAAGTATTCCCTCTTTATTTTGCAAATCTTGTTTTAATTTTGCAAACTCTTTTGGATTAAACTCAGTGTCTGGGAATAAAATTTCAAATTGTTCTTTATTTCGATTTGATAATTTACGAAGTCGATCAGCTTGTTGTACTCGAGTTGCGCCATCCCCGCTCACTTCTCGCTCTAGGGCATCAAAAACAAGTTGCCTTATTTGTTGGAGTTTTTCTAAACCTTCTGGGCTTTGACTAAGAACTTTTGTCAGTCCTTCTAAGTTAGAGGGTTTACTATTAAGCACATACGCACCTAATTCACTAGGTTCTTTAGTGGCAATTTGATAAATATAAGAGCCATCGGCTTCATCTTGCGCTTCTCTTATTCGTCTTTTTATGTCTACAATGTCACCACCGACAGTGTTTAACATCTCTTCATACCCTTTCGGATTACCCTTAAGGGTAGGTGCGCTTTTTGCCCCTGTCATTCTTTTATAAAGAATTCTAAAAGCATCTTCTCTAGCTTCTACTAACCCTGCTATTAATTTTTTGCCTTCTTCTCTTACTTTTGGGTTTTGATGAGAATTAAAAAGATCTTCTAACCCGTCTATTGTTTGTTGTAGCTCTCTTACTGAAACTCGTCGCTGTTCTGTAAAAGGTTGCGGAGCAGTTAACAGTTCGATACTAATGCCTTCATCAGCACGATTTTGTAAAATCGTCCTCATAACTTCTGCAATTTCTGCGTCATCAGTTGTGCTAAAAATTCTATCTTCAGGTCTATTTGCCCTGACCATATCTTGGACTTGTTTGCTAATGTATTTAGGTAATGTAACGAGTTTTTCTTCGTAAGGTTTAAAATCATTACCATCTATATCAGCTACCGTCTTGTCAAACACTTCTCGATATTCTTCTCGAATCGGATCAACAAGTTGACGATACATTGTCATAATTTCAGAGGTGTACTGAGGGTAGTCAACTCTCCCACCTTCGACTATTTTCTGAACTGAATCTGTTAAATCAGAAGTAGGCGCGTCAGGACGTGCTCCAGGAACCATTTCGTCAAGATCAAGTTGTTGTTCAATACCGTAAATATCTTCTTCTACAGCTTGTTTTTGTTTTTGTCTTCTTTCAAGTTTTATTCGATTAACTATTTCATTAAAGGCTTCGCGACCCAGCTCTTGATCTGGTCCTAATCGAATATTAATAGCTTCATAGTAACGGTCTAAAGAATTACCTTGGTTATTTAAAAGACGATTAAGAGCTATATACCCTTCTGATCCTCTGTCCATAACCTGTAAAAGATTATTTTCAATAGCTTGCAATACTTTGTCTTGAGTTAAATCTCCTAAAGAAAAAAGTTCTTCGCCGACCTCTCCTCCTGCATCTATTACATACTCATTAAGCAGTGTTTGAGAAATATCGAGATCAGTTTCATCTTTTAGTCTTGCTTTTTTTCTCCTTAATATTTCACCACTAGCTCGTAACCGCGCAAGGAGTGTTTCAGGAAGCCTTTCCCCAGTAAACATATTTTTTACTTTACCGAAGGCTTTTATAACAAGTTCTCCTCCAAACTCTCCTGCCGCAGCATAGGCAGCTGCAAGACCAGATTTTTTAAATATCTGATAATCAGACATTCTAGGGTTGCGACCTGTTAGTTTTCCTGCATATAGTCTTGATGCTTCTGCAACCGCTTCCGCTATACCAGAAACAGCTGCTAGTTTTGCAACCCTTCCTGTTCTACTAAAAATACCTGAAGTTTCAAGATCTAACTCCCCTTTTTCTAAACGATCTGCATTGCGTTTAGTTTGTTTTTCTATGGATTTTCTAATCCCCTTTTGAGCTAACGATATAAAACCACCACCAACTATTGCAGAAGGAGCTTCTTGGCCTAATATAGTTTTGGTTTCAGCCCACAGTGACTCAGGGTCTTCTGTTGGTTGAATATTTCCAAAAGGAACAGGTTTTCCCCCTGTTAATAACTCACTTTTTATTACAAATTGACCATCATTCGGATTGTTAAAATCCATTGGAGAAATTTGAGCAGTAGGGTCGAAACGGTGGATTAAATCTTCCATCTCTATCACATCTGGTTCACGAGAACCTAGTTGACGACCTCTAATTAGGTCTGTATAAGCGTCTAAATCGCCAACTTTTAAATCACTATCTTTAACAAGAGACATATAGTTTACATCTGGGTCAGCCCCTCTAGCAGCAGATTGTGCTCTTTGATCTTCATTCATATCGAATAAAGTTTCTTTTCCTTTTTCGAGAACCATTTGTATTGGTAAAAAAGGAGCAGTTGGGGGTTGTTTTTCTCTCGTTCTTGGGGTGTATTCCAATCCTTCTAAATCTTTAACACTTGTTAGATATTTTAAAAATTCTGTGTGTTGCTCGCGGTTGTAAAGAGATTCTAATTTTTCTCTAGTGTACCCAGCTGCCGCTAGTTTTTCTCTTTTTTCTTCTATAAACTCATTAGTAAAACTGTCGTCTAATATGTTTTCTAAAAAATCTAGTTGTAAAAATCGTTCTTGTGCATCAGGAAAAAATTGTTTAGAGGTACCATCACCAAACTCAACCCCGAACGCTATATCGGTTTCATAAGGAGCCGTTCTAATAATATCAAGAACATTATAAGTTTCATCCGTAGCCGGACTTTTTTTAGCAAAAGCCGTGTTGTTAAATTCCCCTACACGACTGTCTCTATAGTCTAAAAAAGAAGGGTTTGTATAGAACAACGAATCATCAGAGATTTTTAATGCTGTTGCTTGTGATATTGTTTGAGGTGCTTGGGCCATGTTTATGTGCTACCCAGAGGCTTTCCACCACTAGGGCGTTTACCAGTACCTTGTTGTGTGTTTTTCTCTTGTTCTTCAGGAGATTCATATAAGAAAGTGTTCTTATTGATATTGAAGGTGTCGAAATACCCTCCCCTGTCCATGTATCTTTTAATTACAGGATCGATAGTAGCTCTTTTCTTAAACTGGTCTTCAAACCCTTGATAAGTCCACCGTCTCGTTTGAGGATTATATGCAAAAAACGGATTAGCTCGGGCGTTACTGTTAAGGGATATATCTCGCTTAATTTCAGCTCTAAGTGCATCTGCTTCGTCTTCATTTAAAACAAAATTACCGGCCTCATCTCTTTCCATTAGCTGTTTTAACTTAGAAGGCTCTATTCTAAAAATATTAGAAATTTCTTCGTTTAGATTTTTAACGTCTCCTTGTGTTTGAGAGCGAGATAAATTCAACAAATTACTAAAAGTTGGGCTTGTTGTGTCGAACTGCCTGATTTGACTAGCTATGAATTCTGCGGTTCGTGTACCTACGTCCAGTGGTTCGCTTGACTCATAACCAACTTGTTGTAAGAAATTGGCAACGTCTTTATCTGACAAAGTTCTACCTGTTTGACCAGAAGCGGCAGCAGCCGAATAAGCTAGTCGTATTTGAGCAGCAATTAAACGGCCTCGAGTTGTTACGTTTTGTCTAATAGAGTCTGGGTCTCCAAAACTAAAAACACTTCCGTCACGGCGCATAACATCACCAGAAGTACCGCCTTCTAACCGAGCCAATGCATCTATTAAGTCTTGGTCTGCTCTTTTTTGAGCATTCGTTAGAGGTCCTGTTCCTGTGTAATTTTGATAAGCTGCTGCATGTTGATTAGCTGCTGCATAAACACCCAGTACGTTAGCCGTAGCTAGGTTATTTGCTTGCGCGTTCCGCATTTGGGCGGTAATGATGTCTTTCGTATCAAGCCCAAAGTTCTTAGATACAAAAGAATCAAGAGTAGCTATTTCATTGTTTAGGCCGTTAAACAACCTGTTAGCTAAGACTCCTGTGTTCGTAAACGCTTCTAAGCCTTTTGAGGGATCATCTACAGCCTGTTTAGCTATAGATAAAACGACATGGCCTGAGTCCAACACACCATTAAGCATTGTATATGCAAGATCTCTATCTGCAAACATATCAGCAATTTCTTGCTTTCCTTTCTTTAGAGCCGGTGCGCCTTCTATACCCCGTTGATCAAGTATCCAATTTTTCTTGAGAGCTCTCCACTCATCTATAGTTCTAGGAACCCCACCATCAGGATCCTGTATTATAGTTAACGGTCCACGAGTTCCGTCAGGTTTAGTTGCTTCAGGGTAAAATACGCCATACGCACGTTCGGTCGGATCGTCTTCATTTATAAAGTTTACTTGCTGGGCACTAGGAAGATCCTGGTCGTCAAAAGCAAAACGGTTATTAGTATAGGCTTGTCCTTTAGGAACAGTTATTTTCTTATTTGTATTTGAATCGTGGTAAAAATCAACATTAGAATCACCTTGGCTTACAACCCATTGTACTAAACCATCTGAACTTTTAAGTGTGTCCCTAGTTACTGGTACAGCTCTATTTGTTGCTACGTCTAAATAAGCCGAGTATTTTGTTTCTCTGTCTAACTCTACGTCTTCGCTTAAAACCTTACCCCGCTCCTCTATCCTAGAAAGAGCTGCTTGTAGAACAGAGTCATCATAATCACCTAATCTTTTAGACGTGGTTTGTGCGCCTTTAATATAAGCCTCGGTTGCATCGTCACCTAGAAAGAATCCAGGAGCATAAGTACCTAGTCCTTCTATAAGTTCACCTAATGCAGTAGGTCTTTTGGGCGTTTTGTATTGAGGTAAAAACTGGTCTACTTTTTGTTTTCTTTTCTGATACTCATACCGTTCCGGGGCAGACATTTCAGCTAGTTTTTGGGCTTCTAATGCTTGTTCTTGAACAATGCGTTCATCTTCTCTTTCTAATTGCATCCAGTCGGGAGCTTTTTCTCCCATCAATGCACCAAGTCCTTTAACACCCAGCTTACCTAGAGATGGCCCCAGCATTCCTAATAAAGCACCGGTAAGCTGTTTCTTACTGTCCGGTTCATCTTTAGGTCTTATTGGCGTACCGGTCTGCAGTTTAGCAGCTGGCTGCAGCTTAGGAGTTAAAATCCCTCCAATGCCCTCGGTTTTTGCCGGTCCTATTGGTTGAAACTGGTATGCCATTATTAGTATGTCCCGCCGCCGTACCCAGCGCCAGTACCAGCGGCACCAGCGGCTGTATAAGTCGGCATTGTAGGCCCAGAGTACCCTGTACCACCTAGTAGTGGTCCTGCGCCTGTTAGGAAGTTTCCGTAACCTTGGAACAACTGAGCCGGTAAGTTGTACTGGCCTACGAAGTTCTGGTAGTTGAGATCCATTAGAGCTTGGTTTCTAGCTCGGTTCATACCGCCGATACCTAGTTGAGACTGTACATCTCCTGCTATTAATCCTGGCATTGCCGAGCCATAACCTTGATACTGTCCTGCACCAGCGGCCTGTGCTGCACCTAGTTGACCTGCAATACCTTGTAAACCTTGACCAGCCCCAAAACCCATACCGTACATTTGTTGTCCACCGGCCCCGAGTCCTTGTCCAGTAGTTGAAGCCATCCCAAAGCGTTGCTGTCCTAGTCCTCCAAGACCCGCTGCCGCTGCTTGTCTAGCTTGTTGTTGTCTACCGAACTCACTCATACCCTGTTCTTGAGCTTGTTGATACCCTTGAGAACGAATACCGGATACTGCTTCCATCATTCCACGGTCTCTGGCTCGCTCAGACTCACCTTGGGTTAATCTGGAACGAGAGCCACCGAAGCCACCTTGTCCTATCTCACCGGCCCGTCGACCAATATCTCCTTGGGCTGATGATTCTCGAATATCTTTCATTGCTTGTTGAACTACTTCATCCTCGTAAGGATTCATGTAATCTTTATATGCCTGAGAAGGATCGTACTGAGCCGAAGCCGTATCTCTTAACCGCCTAGCCGACTCTCCCGTTAGCTGATCTCCGCGCCTATAACCCTCTTTAAGCGTATCTAAGCCTAAACGGGTATAATCCTCCCCCATACCCTGTGCGCGGCGTATAGCGGCTGCTGCTTCGGACGCACCGGCTCCTTGCGTAGCGAGGGAGTCTTCAGTTAATCCTGCAGCACGTTGAAAATAAGGTTGATAAGAACCGACCCCTTGGTCAGCCAGCTGCATTGCATATTGTTCTCTAGGAGAGAATCCTGCAATACGCTCACCGGTATAAGTAAACGGGCTACTATCTGCAGCTCCTAGGTTCTCAAATTGGCTTTTGTAATAATCAGAAACTCCTGGAAGAAGACCTCCTGTACCGGCTAACAGGTTATAAAGGTATTGGTCCGGTTTCTGATAACTATATGCTGGATCTGCCATTAGACAAGTCTTCCATTGTTATTTACTTTATCAAGGGCTTCAATCCCACGTGCGTGGTTGCCCCCTCCCATTCGTCGTACTCCATTAGCAGAGACAACGTATTCTCTATCACTGGCCCATATCGGTACTAAATCATCTCGCTCACCACCGATCCCGTCTACTTCACCACCGCCAAGAAACAACCTACGGTTAAGGACGGTTCCTCCGTCATTCATACCGTTATCAGGCTGTCGTGGTTCTTCTAATATTCCTGCGTCTCTAGCTTTTTGTCCAAGATAAATAGCTGAGTCTGCTACGCTTTTAGGTATATCTCCTACGGTGTTTACAAATTTAACTATTGCTTCATCGCTTAGTCCAAGAAAACGCAGTGTCTCAATCAAACCAGGATCACCGTGTTCAAGTATTGGGTCTTGTATACCACCCTCAGACCCTTCTTCGTATCGTCTAGGTCTACCGCCCAAGGCCATACCTATGCCACCAACTCCTTTTATCTCACTGGTCCTAGGTGCTCTCCATCGGGGAGCTTTAGTAGGGGCTTCTGTGTCCTTTCCTGCTTGTGCCAAATTAGCTAACGCAAAAACCGCATCAACTATACCTGAAGCACCCTTAACCCAAGGGTTAGCTTCAGCACTAGCACTGGCACTAGCTTCGGGTGTGTATCCCGCTAAATCTTCTGGTTGAAGATTATCAAATGAAGAAGTATCTAAATCTTCTCCGAATGTGATGTCTTCTGCGCTAAGTTCCGCATCAACAAGATCAGTATCGACAGAGGATCTGTTCTTAAACCAATCTCTAAAAGGTTTTTCCCCTGCTCTCCTCTTAGCTCGCCATCCCCCCCAAGCCATAACAGGGCTGCTTTGTAACGGTGCATCTACCATCGCACGATACTGCTCGGCTTCTAATGCGCCAATACCTTTACTACGAGGGTTTTCTCCAAAGCGTTCTATAATAGACGCAGAGACTTTAGGGTTTTTACTAGAGAAATCTGCCAAAATATTCTCTCTCATTTCGTCACTGTATATAGAAGGCATTACTCTGTTTCCTGCTCCTCTTGCTTTTTGTCGTCAAGCTCGCGGTAATATTTTACTATTGAAAGCGTCTGACGGATATAGCGTTTTATATCTGCAATATTACCTGATAAGTTCTCATAACCCTTAGAAGTAAGTGAATGCCAAGCGTTCGCAGGGGCGTTTCCTTCCTCTAAGTCCTTTAAATACTCCTCCATCGTTTCAGGAGTCAATATCTTCCATTCTACTGGAAGAAATGTTATTGCGTTTGGTAACGGGGGATGATACATCGGAGCCTCTTTCACCACCGTTACAACCTCAACTGGTCTAACTTCAGGGATCGAGGTTTTTGAACCCCCGAACCATGAACAACCACTAATTAGCAGTAATACTAATACTATTATGACTTTCATTAAACTGGTACGGGTTAGTAAGTTTTTCAAACTCTGCCCCCACGGTCCTCGTTCCGCGATTCACTATATTTTCTATCAGTCCTGGTTTTCTCAATGACAATACATTCAAGTCGTGCTTTGAGAACTTTTTTCTGATATTCTCAACCTCGATCTGTGCTTGTTGATTTTCATCACTTAACCGTTCTATCTGTTCAACCATACGCTGTTGGTTGTTGATAGTTTGTTCAAGGTTCTCATTCTGCTGCTCAATGGTACTTTCCAGGGTCTTTTGGTTCTGGATTGAACGTTCTAATTGTAAATGAAACGATTTAATCTCAGCCTGAGACTTATCGTAATACATCTTAAAAGCTCCAGCCACAATGATTAAAATCACCCCCAGCCCTGCACTAAGCTTCAAGCCCATATTACCTACCAACCTTTTTCATCGCGACTTTGTGGGACTCTGTAAAAGTCTTACCTGCTCGCATTAACTTTTTCATTTCAGTCATATGCTTTTTAGTGTGGTGGGGTGCGTGTTTTTTCAACGCAGCTTCTTGTCTCTTGTTAAAACTTTTATTAACTTTTTTGCTCATACGCTACCATTTCACCTTATCGGCCCAATAAGCCGCTGACATTTTTCCTTTTGCGATATTCTTTCCATGACGAGCCTTGAAACTCTTACGACGCGCCTTTTGTTTTTCTGACTCACCTTTCTTCGGTTTACCCGCAGTTTTTACACCCTGCTGTCCAAAACGAATGGTTTTAATCTTATCCCCTTCTTTCGCCACAACAACATGAGATTTCTTAGGATGCTTAGGTGTTCGTTTAGGCTTGTTAAAACCAGACACCCCCGCTCTCGACAATCTTGGATCTTTTTTAGGAGGCATACTTACACCAAAAAATTAATGTTTGTCGGAGCTTTTCCCGACTGAAGCTGTATCTTATTATTTTTAGCTACATACAGTGTAGTATTTAATTGCTCCACTCTTTGCTTACGTTCTTCAACCTGAAGATCATCCATTAACCGCTGGTACTTCTGTTCGGCTACCTGCCTCCACGCTATTTGGTTGGCAGGATTTGTCGCTCCTACGTCCATAACTTCTCCTAAGCCTTAAACATTAATATAGCTAGGCCAACTACAATTCCAGCAGCAACTAAACCGGTAATTACAATCACTGTTATCAATATAATACGTTGGACTAACTCTGCCCGTTGTTTTTTCTGCTGGGCCAGCATTTCCATGTGCCGTTTGCGTTTTGCCGCTTGGTCAGCCTTGGCTTGTCTATACTGCGTATGCAACTGAGGATCTACCACAATTAGCATATCCTCGAGATCCTTTTCATATCTTTCCTGTTGTCTACGCATCATAGATATTTTTAAAAGATCACTGTGGCTGACATTAACAAACTTCTCTCTTTCGTTCTTTTCAAGATCATCTAACCCCTGACCAAAATCAAGGATTGCAGACATAACCCGTTGCGCCCCGCCCTGAGCTTCACCGGCAGTCTCTATTAGCTTGCCAATCTGGTTTAAGATTGCAGCGGCAGCAGCCACGCTTTCGATAATTATGACTCACCTCCCAACTATGGTTTGCGAGACATATAAGCCGTAGCACCAAAATACAGTCCTACAACACTGGCTTGAGAAAGAAATAGCATATCGCTCAGCGAAGCTAAAGTGGAGAGCCGATCAGCAGGGACGAAAGGAACAAGAGGAAGCAGAGCAAATACACACATGCTAACCATGGCCACCCATGCCATTTTCCGTTGGCTATCTGCTTTTTCTTCCTGTAACTCCAACTGGAGCATTTCTTGATGTCTTGCGAGTTCTTCATCGCTTACTATCCCGTCTCCATCAGTATCGTACTCTGCGTAGCGAGATTTTGGTTCAAGTTTCTTTGCGCTCATATTAATCCCAGAATTTTTGGTTCGCTCCAGTCATCACGGGCTTACAATAAGCTGTGATATTTTGTTGTTTAATTCCCCCTCTACAACGGGAATCTCTACAGTTATGTTCAATCCAATAGGCGAACTGTTGACAACGATGAATGTCCCTAAATAACATTTGTTGTGCGCCATCAACAACATTACCTTCTATAACTGTGATCAGCATAAAAGCTAGGACGGCACCTTTCATTCAAATGGCGTGTATTGCTTACCATGATAAACTAAGGCTTGGTTTCGGTTCTCTTCTGAAGAAACATATGAAACATGGATCCAGCCGCTGTTAGGATCTACCCCGTCATAAAACTCTAGTATTAACTGGTCATGGTCAATGTTTTCTTTTACCCAACGAGCAACTTTATCATTGTCTACTCCTGGAATCTCAAAGTCTATCGCTTGCCCTTTACAATGCTGACTATTTGGGTTAGAGCCTATAGCGGTATTTAGCTCTAAGCAACGGTATCCGCTATTAAGCGTAAAAGGTACTCCGAAATGCACCCTAACGGGTTCTATTACGTTCTCCAGTACGCGCTTTAAGTTCTCTAGTTCCTCCCCCGTAGCGGTATTATCTATACCTTGGCGTTGTGCGGTCTCACTACGACAACACTCTGCTAATGTAAAATGCTCAGTTAGTTTCTCACTCATTAACCAACCTCCACGGTTATATTACCACTTGCAATCACCTGTACTGTACCTAACGTGGCAGTTGCACTTAACCCAGATGTTTCTGGGGTAGAGATATGCTCCCACCTATCTCCTAACCAAACTTGAAGAACTTCTTCAGTTGTATTCCAGATCACATCCCCAGCTGGAAACTTAAGTTCGTCTAGTTCCTCGTTTGTGTACTGAGGTGTTGCATCAAAATCAACCGCGTCTAAACTAAGTTCTAATATTCGAACAAATCTGTTAAACGTATTCGCATCAACAAACTGCTGTCGATATGGTGAAATTAAAGGTAAACGGCCTTGTAGCAGTCTACTCATCGTCTTCCGTTTGGTCTAATATCTAAACGGGTGCCACCGACCCTAAAGCCTACTCCTAATTGTGTTTCTGTACTTGCATCATCATCTGATTCAAAACGCACTACTGCTTGTCGTGCTCTAGCTCGTAAATCAACCTTAGTTGTTGAAGCAGTAAGAACACTTGTACTGTCTGTTGCTAAAGAATCACCAGGATAATTACGGGTCTTTAAAACTGTATTAATCTGCTGACCCGTACCCGCTGTCCCCGTAAATCTAACGTCTGGGATCATACGGCGTATAAATTGGAAGTCCTCCCCTTCGCCAATATCAAAGTCCCCAGACTCAATATAAACATCAGTCATCGGCGAACCGTCAGCATCGTTACCTAACTCATGGTCATAGATATAATTGCTACTACTAGCAGACCCTGCGGCACGTGGGTTATTTTCAATCCCTTCATCAAGCCATGCGGTTCTTGATAATTGACCTATTGCCCAAACATTATCTACATAATTAAACGTCACATAGCGGTCAGGAATGTCAACATCACTAGAACTATAGAACCAACCTACTTCATTAAACTGTCTGTTTAAGAAAGCAAAAAACTGGAAGTTTTGAGACTCGTTAATGTCATCAAACACATAGCTGTGTACCGAACAAGGAATACTTTGTACGGACCCGTTATAGACATAAAAGCCTTTACGATCCATCCAAAACACCCCTGCAGGGGAGTTAATAGCGGCTCCAGGAGCAATTAAGCCAACCCCTTCGTTGATTAGGTTCATTCCGAAGGTTAACGGAGGACCAATAAACTGGAGGCTGTATAACGAAGTATCCGTCCAAATTAAAACTTCTTGACGCGCTCTTAAGCCCCCTATAATCTGAGACCCCGAAGATAGTCGCAAAGAACCCGCCGTGTTAGTGCTTTTTGGCTCCCACTCTAAAATGTTTTCTTGGTCACACCAAGCAACTAATAAAGGATCTACATTACTTGTCCGTGCAACTCCTGCTGAATCAATAGGATCAGCTCCTAAAACAAGCGCATGACGATCTATATCTGAAACAAGTACCTGTAACCCTACAGTTGGCGGTAAATTAACACTGGTTAAGTCTTCTAATGCTTTAGCTCTTACAGAAACTGTGTCTGAGTTATCCCAGAAGAAGATTCCCCCCGCTCTAACACAAGCTAACATATCCTCGCCAAAGTTATCAATAGACCACAGGCGTAGTTGACTAGATGCACTTAATGCGCTAACTGAGCCAAACGTACCGCTGCCCCAAGTACCGGAACCCCAACCAGAACCAGACACATAAACATCTAATCCAATATTAATTTGATACGCACCAACAACACTACCTCCCCCGTTGCCACTATCGCTGGCATTAGCAGTAACGGTGTCTCCCGAAGTATCCTTAGCCGTGAAGGTGTAGGCGTTAGCCGAAGTAACCGCAAGAACTTCATATTCCTGATTAAGAACAGCGGCGGTAACTAAGCCGCCTAGAGTGGCTGCTCCACTAAAAGTAACAAAATCCCCTGCCACAGCTCCGTGGTTTGTGTCTGTTGCTGTAATAGTAGAAGAACCATTAGTGGCAGAAAAAGTGACATCCCCAGCACTGGTAGTTAAACGAAGAGGGGTTACGTCATTAAAAACATCCCCTTCTTGAATATAAAGTTTTAGACGGGTGCCAAGACCTAAGAATTTAGTGCCTTGAAGATTAACCCACGCATGGAGCCTACGCCCCGTTCCTTTATAAGTGTTAAGGGTGTTTTTTGCCCACCCACCTATTTTTTCAGGTAATCCTTTACGAAATCGAATTAAATTCCCGTCAAACCAGCCTCCCTCAGCTGTATAAGAAGTTCCTTCTTTGTCGATCCCTGGATTGAATAAGAATTTTTGTAATGGCATATATCACTTCAGTATCATTGTTACCCACCCCGCAAGAGCGGTAGTGATAACTGTTCCTATTACCAACCATGCCAATCTTTCCCAACGAGCAGCATGGGCCTTACTTGCGTTTTTTAACTCACGCAGCTCAATAGTACACTCTGCCCAACGCTCACCACACTCTTTTTCGTGCTGCGCAATACGCTCTAGCGCCTCTAAAGCCAGTGCTGTAGGTGTGGTTGACTTAACAGTTTTACTTGTTTTTTCCTGTCTTTTTCTTGCTGGCACTGTTCTTTTTCGATGTTGGTTTTACTTCGTTGACTTCGATTGGCTTTACATCCGCATTGGTTTGTTTCGCTTTGCCTATATTTAGAGCTGCGATTTCTAGTATCTTGTACAGCCTTCCGATCAGAGCGTCGTCCTTTGGAGTTTCGGTTAAACTGCATACAATACTTGCAACACAAACGATAGAGGTTACAACAGTAATAATCTCTGTAATAGCTTCCATTACTGATCTTCCGCAGTAGCCGCTTCTAGTTGCTGCGAATACCAGTTAAATGCCGCCATACGAGTATCTAATTCTTTTTGATTAGAATTAATTACTTGGCTAATTTGAGCGACCTCTTCTCTTAAATCGTTTAGCCTAGAATTAAGCTGTTCAATATTCGGAGGAAGCTCAACAACCTCAGATTCTTCAACAACCTCTTCTGGGGCCGTAACTGTAACTGTATCTTCTTTAGTGTCTTGTTCCATCTTCCTCTACCTTCCATACGTTTAAATTTGCAGCGACAGTGCGCCGTTCTCCATCACCCTCGAAGGGGTAAACCATGTGTGTTAGCCAGCTAGGAAACATCAAAAACTTTCCGACTTCTGGCTTAATTACAAAACTTTGCGGGGGAGCTAAACGCTCCGTATCTAATAAACTGTTTCGGCCATAACTAAACGCAAGGCAACCGTCTGCATTACCAGATGCGTTATACAGGCTGTATTCTGGGCTTCCTGACGCAGGCTGATCTAAGATCTGTTGTGGTACTTTTGTCCATGTGGTGCAGGAGACTCCCATAATAGTTTTAGTACCATGATCGTGTATGGGATTATAATCGCCAGCGTAAGAATGAACAGACCAAAGCTCATCGGTTAATACCTCTCTTTTACCTGTTAGCGAATTACCAGACTGAGCGCAGAACTGCTTTACATAGTCCATTGCCAAACCTTGAATCAACCAATTAAAATCTTTTAACTCCTCACAAAGATGATCCATTGTAAGCTGTTGCCCGTGGCCTATTTGCCCTACCAAAGTACCTGAGTGATCTATTCGGCTTTCATCTACCATTAGCTTGTCTAGGTAGTCGTTAAGTGTACCTACCATTTTTTCAGACAGTTGCGCTTCCATCATAAATACTGCGGGTAGCGTATGAAATGTATAGGGTTGCGGCTCCATTAGCTAGGTATCACAAACTCGTTATTTGGTTCTGGATTTTTAACGGGGTTAGTAATTACAGAATCATACTGACTTGCAAATATCACATCCCATTTAGCTATTGGGCAAAGATCTTCAAGTTCTTTTTTAGTCCAATCACCTTCAGCTTTTGGGGTAAAGTTGGAAGTAGTTGAGCCGTCTGCGTTTGTTTCAGTAGCCTCAATTGATTCACGTTTAGTATTTGTGTAGTAATCCGCTTGGCCTTCAGTGCCTTGCTCGTATTTCATTTCAAGATTCCAACGAACTACCTTACCATCCTCGTTTCCTGGAACGGCTTGTATTAGTGTTCTCTTTACTGCCATTTTATTCTCCTATTCGCAATTGCAGTTATTAAGTTTTTCAGTCAACTCGTCCACCTTGTCAGACAACTCTTGGATTGCCTTAACAGCAGTCCAAAGAACAGCATCGGTTTTTACTGTTAACAAACCGTTATCTCTCACGGTGACTGTTTCTGGGATGACATTCTCTATTTCTTGAGCTATAACCCCAGTAACAACTTCTCCAGTAGGGTATTTTTCCTCTACATCAATTTCCATTTCCTCTTTTTCTCGATATTCAAACTGCCTAACCTGAACTTCATTTAAAGCATCTAATCCGAGAGTTGCATGAATTACGTTCTTTTTAATACGAATATCAGAGGTAGTTGACCATGTAGAAGAGTTTGCGCCGTTATAAGGTGTACCTCTACATACAAAAGTTTCACTGCCTCTTCCCGTCATGTTGTAACCAAACACACCTTCATACGTTATGTCGCTAGCAGAAGGATGTGCGTAGTTTCCTACTAAGGTGTTTCCAGTACCCGTGGTAAGGTTGTTAGTAGAAGAACCTGTTTCAGCTCCAATGCAAACATTGTGAGTACCTCCACTAATAATGTCTCCAGCGAGAGCACCAATACAGGTGTTATAACTGCCCGTGGTTAACGCTCCAGCAGAATAATATCCAGACGATGTGTTGAATGAGCCTGTTGTCATACTTTGACCACTCAATCCACCAGTCGCAGTATTGTAAGTTCCTGAAGTGACTGGGTTTAATGTGCCATAACCAAACCCAGTATTATAAATACCAGTAGTCGCTGTCGTTGCGTTACCTGCTACAGAACCCATAAATGTACACTGAGCGGCAGTCGTTATTGAGTGACCTGCATAATGCCCCACCGAGGTATTGTTAGCACCAGTAGTAGCATCTTCTTGCGCCCTATATCCAACAGCAGTGTTATTCGTAGCCGTGGTGTTAGCCCCAGCCGCCGAATACCCAACTGCCGTGTTACCCCCAACAGTAGCATTATTTAACGCATACATACCAACTGCGGTGCTTTCATCATCATCTGTGGTGCTTTCTAATGCTCTAAACCCAATTGCCACATTGTTTGATCCTGTGGTAATAGCTTCTCCAGCCTCATACCCCATACAAACATTATAATTTCCAGTAGTGCAGTCTTCTAAAGCAGCAAACCCGACAGAGGTATTTGCTCCTCCAGTGCTTACTAGCGCAGAGGCTCGATACCCGAACGCCGTATTAGAACCACCTGTTGTTGACTCTGTAAGCGCAATAGCTCCAACCGCCGTATTATAACTAGCAGTAGTTAACGCATCTCCAGCTTGATAGCCGACTCCTACGTTGTATGTTCCCGTGGTAACATTTGCTAAAGAACTATGTCCCACCGCCGTATTATAGCTGGCATTATTATCAAACAAAGCGTCAACGCCAACGGCAACATTGCTGCCGCCTGTAGTATTTGAGTATAAAGAGTCAACTCCGATAGCAGTATTGCTGGCTCCTGTGGTGTTGTTAACCGCAGAACGTCTACCGAAGGCTGCATTATTATAACCTGTTGTGTTGGCTCCTAGAGACGAAAGGCCAAAAGCCGAGTTGTTTGAAGCGGTAGTAGTTGCATCAAGAGCATTAGTTCCCACCGCTGTATTTCCAGCACCTGTGGTAATAGATAACATAGCTTGAAACCCGACAGCCGTGTTGTTATCTGATTCATCAGCACTGCTTAATGCTTGTAATCCAACTCCAGTATTTTGTGCGCCTGTAGTTAAAGCATCTCCAGCAAAAGCTCCGATCATCGTATTAAAAGAAGCTGTTGTAGCAGACATTAAAGCCGCATATCCAAGTGCGGTGTTTTTCGCGCCTGTCGTATTAGCCGTAAAAGAAAGAGATCCCACGGCGGTGTTATAACTTGCCGTCGTGTTTGCATCTCCGACAATGTAACCTACAAAAGTATTATCCTGTCCTGTGGTGTTAGCTGCTCCCGCCTCATATCCCACGGCGGTGTTTTGAACCCCCGAAGTGTTTGCATACAGCGCGTTTTTACCCACCGCAACCAAGTCACTTACAGTAGTCGCTGTAAATAATGCCGCTCTACCAATAGCTACGTTGTCATCGCCCGTAGAGATATTTGCTCCCGATCCTTGACCGACAGCCGTGTTTCGATTTCCAGTTGTAACGTCAGTAAGCGCATCAGTTCCAACTGCTACAGAGCTTCCTCCTGTTGTTATAGCGTCTCCCGCCCCTGATCCAATTAAAGTGTTAGAGGCTCCTGCTGTTACTGATTTTCCTGCCTCATATCCGACTGCTGTGTTAAAGGAATCTGACCCTACGTTTTGAGTCGCAAGAGCTGATACACCTACTGCAACAGATTTTGAGTCTCCATCTTCAGTTGATAATGCAGCAGACCCAATGGCTACGTTATTCGACCCAGTGGTTAATGCGCCACCCGCGTTGTCACCGACTAGCGTGTTGTCAGACCCAGTAGTCAACGCATCACCAGCAGCCTCACCTATAGCTACATTATCTGTGCCTGTGGTAAGCCCTGTGCCAAACGCACCTGAACCAAGCCCTACGTTGCCTGTACCGCCTAGTACATCGAGTACATCAGTAACCGCAGCACCTGAACCAGCACCGTCAGTTGCGATCATCCTAATCCCGCCGTTTGGTA
>Ga0208919_1000217_pt1 | contig 42146 bp, 35 predicted proteins | sample 4_EtaG_FD_184076 | JGI IMG/M metagenome (GOLD analysis project Ga0208919, IMG submission 184076) | Marine viral communities from the Subarctic Pacific Ocean - 4_ETSP_OMZ_AT15127 metaG (SPAdes) (version 3) | ecosystem: Environmental > Aquatic > Marine > Oceanic | place: Pacific Ocean | collected... | reverse complement strand
GCTTTAAAGAGATTCACTTTGCTTTCAGTTTATAAATTTCAGACAGTTTATCCATATCTGCGCCTGGCCTTGATCATCCTTGCCTGAAAGCTGAGGTGCTTCTCCATCCACCAGCGGCCACTCAATATTGAGGGTTGCATCATTCCACAGCAGAGAATATTCATCGCCTGGGTTGTAATAGTCCGTGCATTTATATTGAAATTCGGCTTCTGCACTGATCACGTAAAATCCATGAGCAAACCCAGGCGGCACCCAAAGTAGTTGCTTGTTATCAGCGCTAAGATGCACCCCTACCCATTGGCCGAAGGTTGGGCTGCTTTCTCGTAGATCTACCGCCACATCGAAAACTTCGCCCTGTGTGACTCTCACCAGCTTGCCTTGGGGTTTTGCATGTTGGTAGTGCAGGCCACGCAGGATGCCCTGCTTGGATTTGCTGTGATTGTCTTGCACAAACTGGTAGTTGCCACAGTGTTCTTCAAACTCGCTCTGTCGAAAGGTTTCCATAAAGAAACCTCGATCGTCACCAAACACTTGAGGTGTCAGCAAGACTACATCGGGGATAGATAGTTTTTCGTAATTCATGGCATTGGGCACTTGTGATATGTGTTTTAAAAGATATGGAATATATTGCTGTGGGTTACCCCTGTAGCAATTTATCTTTCAGCAATAAGTCTTTAATGAGATCTAACTGAGCCTCTGCGCGCTCTAGCTCAATGGCCAACTTATTCTGGCGTGCTTGCGCTGCTTGCATCTCTGCTTCAAGCGTCTGGTTGCTCTGCTGCTGTGCACGTAGCTGCTCACGCAGGGTTTCCTGCTGTTTAGTTAACTTTTCGCGCTCTTGCTTTAGCTGGGTGCTTTCAGCTTGAGCCTTTTTTAGCTGCTCCCCGTGTTGCTGAGTAAGCTTTTCATGGGTTTGCTTAAGCTGAGCAATTTCAGCTTGAGCTTTTTCGTTGGTGTCGGCCTGTTCTTTTTCCCGCTGGGCTAGCTTAGCAGCCTTCTCTTGAAGCTTCTTGTACTCGCTATAGAGCGGGTTACGTTTCAACTCGACCAGTACAAAATCGGGGTCATTCGCTTGGGTGTCGACTATTTCAAAGCCTAGCTGCTCACAGGTAGCTATCAACTCAGATTGGGTTGGCATACCTGCGTATAAACTTTCTGGACTAGTGCGTACCCATAGCTTTGTCAGTGAGTGCAACTGCCCCTGAGCTTCCAGCGTTTGTAGCAACGCCTGCGCGCCTTCCAACTGTTCAATGATCAGTTGGGCAATTGGCGCAGCATTCAACTTATGTGCCTTCAGCGCGGCTTCAAGCGTGTGTGTTTCAACCGTTCGGTGCTGCTTTTCAACTAGCCCTGGGTACAACTTCTTTAGACCACTGACCGGGGCTAAGCTGTTAAATTCTGAAAGGCTATACTCATGTAGGACTGCATCATCACCTTGAGAGGTAATAGGATGTTTTGCCACAAAAAGCCGGGGTACGTTATTTTTTAACGTTTCAATCTTGCCAGACTCATTTTCAAGTGTTGCGATAAAGGTTGGCAGCGCAGCTGTTTGTAAGATTCGAAGGCTTTCTTCTCTAATAGAACCAATGTGCACAAGTATGGGAGTATTGGCTTCAGGCATTATTTAGCCTCCTGTGATGCTTGTGCATTTTCATCACTTGCACCACCTGAAAAATCTTCAGGCGTTTGCTGAGGTGAAGGTAGCTGTAGCTGCTCTAACTTGGTTTGACGATGTTCCATTTGTCCATGCTGTATATAATGCAACAGGGGTTGGTAGCCGCTTTCAGCAACATCAGGGTTTTGGGTAATGTAAAACTTAGTATCAAATTTCGGGCTTGGGTTGCGAGCTTCCAATACACCAAACTTCAGGTAATGCTCAACAGGATCCATCGTACTTTTGGCAATATCCGGGTACTGCTCTAGGTACCACTGTTTATCGAAGTGCTGGCTGGCTTGCACCAACGCAGCCTGCTGTTTCAATGTTTTACGGTGCGAACGGCTATGCTTATAGGCGGCCGCACTATAGTGAGCCGCATTACGCCGAACCCACGCTAGCCAAGTGGTTTGTTCTTGCAGCGCTTGCTGGAATTCTTTTTTCTGAACGTTGAGCTGTGTCTGCAATCGATTTATTCGAGAAGAGAGCGCTTTTTGCTCTCTCTGATACTCTTTATTCTCACCCTGCGATTCTTTAAGGTCTAGATGAGCCTGCTGCAGTTGAGCAAACCTTTGATCGAGTTGGTGTAGTGCACTGTCTCGCTGCTGAATCGCAATTTCGTAATGATTTCTTACATCATCGCGCTGCTTTACCAGCACTCCCCGCTCTATGAGCTTGCTTTCCAGCAGCTCCTGAACGCGATGTAATTCGTTGATAACTAAGTCGTTTTCTTCATTAACACTCGCCAGCGCTTTACTTTGTTCGTTTATTTTTTGCTGATTTTCTTTTTCAGCACTTAGCTGCTGTTCAAGATTGCTAATCTGCTGGCTGTTTTTTTGATGATCTCGCAACGTATTAATTACTTGATCGATCCCACTTTCCGCCTGAGGGTAAACACAGGTGCTACTAGCGCAAAGGTGGGCAGCCGTTTCTTGCATGGCACTGTTAGACGCTAATAGTTGGCTGGCAGCCAACGTAAATAATGGTGCATGTTTTGCAGGCGGTAGTGTTAACAGCGCTACTTCGTCACGCTGTGGTGGTACTCCCCCAACATCAGCACCAATAAGCGTCACTTGTCGACGATGCTGGCGAAATAGATTGAGTGTGGCATGCGCCATTTGCTGCCATTCTTGAAGCGTGACTTCTGTTTCTTCTCCTTGCGCTAGTTTAGCGGCCATATAGGGCACTGGCTGAAGCCATACCAGCGTAACGTGCTGTGTTGCCGCTTTTTGAAGCCATTGCTTAATAGTGCGGGTAGCATCTTCAGTTAGTGTTTCAAGAAGCAGCACACGATTATTACCTTTCTGCTGCCCGCTACCAGGTTCATCGAGAGAGGCCGCTGTATCATTTACTTTTAGCGTCGCTAAAGTTACTTGCTTTTGCTCTGATGGCAATATCAACGCTGGCTCACGCGTGATTGCGTGCAGACCTATATAAATTACCAACGGCATAATGAGTTAACTCCGGATATATTCAGTCGTTCAATATGGTATGGGCTTGCCTGGCCAACAGCAAACGGTAGCCACGGACACTCACTGAAAACACGAATAAGAGCAAAACTGTAAATCTGATTTTGTCCGTGCTTGCTGTGTCATCCGTGGCAAACTTACTTTTACGACTTCTGCTTGAGTAAACGTTGCAGGTATTGGCCGTACTGGGTTTTGGAAAGCGGCTTGGCTAGCTCACTCAGGCGCTCATCGCTGATCCAACCGTGCTGCCAAGCAATCTCTTCCAAACAGGCGATCTTCAGGCCTTGGCGGTGCTCTATGGTTTGTACGTATTGGCTGGCTTCTAGCAGGCTGTCGTGAGTGCCGGTATCAAGCCATGCAAAACCACGGCCTAAACGCTCTACGCGCAAATCGCCGCGCTCCAGGTAAGCATTATTCACACTGGTGATTTCCAGCTCGCCACGCTCGGAAGGCTCGACCTGTTTAGCAATTTCGACAACGTCGTTGTCGTAAAAATAGAGCCCTGTGACCGCATAAGCCGATTTTGGCTTCTTAGGCTTCTCTTCGATAGAGATGGCTTTGCCACTCTCATCAAACTCTACAACGCCAAAACGCTCTGGGTCTTTGACGAGGTAGCCAAATACACTGGCCCCTGTGGCATGTGCACTGGCACGTTTCAACTGCTCTGAAAAGTGCTGACCATGGTAAATATTGTCGCCCAACACAAGGCAAACGGGGCTGTCACCAATGAACTCTTCGCCAATAATAAAGGCTTGTGCCAGGCCGTCAGGGCTTGGCTGTTCGGCGTATTCAAACTGAACGCCAAAGTCATCGCCATTACCTAGCAAGCTTTTATACTGCGGCAGGTCTTCAGGCGTCGAGATGATTAGGATCTCTCGAATACCGGCCAGCATTAAGACAGAAACCGGGTAATAGATCATCGGCTTGTCATAGACAGGCAGCAGTTGCTTTGAGACACCACGCGTGATGGGGTGTAAACGGGTGCCAGATCCTCCGGCAAGAATAATGCCTTTGCGTTGGGTGCTTTGGCTCATAGTGGCCTCCTTTGTAGGTTGTTTACCACGGACACTCACTGAAAACGCGGATAAGTGAATAACCCTCTCTTTGATTTTTTCCGTGGTGTCCGTGTCTTCCGTGGCTTAAGTATTTTCGAGGTATTCTTTAAGGGTTAGTCCCAATTGGGACTGCCAAGTCGGTAGTGTGACACCAAGGGCAGCTTCAAGTTTACTCAGGTTCATTCGTGAGTTTAGAGGCCGTTGTGCAGGCGTTGGATACTCAGCGGTGGGAATGCCCGCTGCGCCTTGCGGCTTAATAGCAAGCGTTTCTCCTGCTTTGCGTGCCTGCTCAAAAATTTCGCATGCGAACCCGTGCCAGCTGGTTTCCCCTCTTGGCGCCAGGTGGTAGATGCCTGATGTTATGTGAGGGGTGAGGGGTGAAGCGTTAGGGGCGAAGCGTGAGGGGTGAGGCGTGAACGCTAGTGCGGTGGCTTGGGCGATTAGGCGGGCTGGTGTGGGCGCGCCTATTTGGTCGTTGACGATGCTAAGTGCATCGCGCTCACGGCTTAAACGCAGCATGGTTTTCATAAAGTTGTTGCCGCGTGCAGCGTATACCCAACTGGTACGGAAAATCAGGTGTTGGCAGCCACTTTGGGCAACCGCCTGGTCGCCTTCCAGCTTGGTCTGGCCGTATACACTGTGCGGCTCTGTGGGGCTATCTTCCTGCCAGGGTGTTTCACCATCACCTGGGTAGACGTAGTCGGTGGAGTAGTGCACCAGCGGTATGCCGTTCTCGGCAGCATACTTGGCTAACTGTGCTGGCAGATCGGCATTGAGGCGTTTGGCTTGCTCTGGTTCGCTTTCGGCTTTATCGACCGCTGTGTAAGCGGCAGCGTTGAGGATCAGTGCTGGCTGGTGTTCAGCCAAGTAGGCGTCTACTGCTTGGGCATCTGTTAAATCAAGTTCATGCCGTGTAGGTGCTAACACATTGCCGAACAGGGCAAACTGACGCTGGAGCTCAAAGCCGACTTGCCCGTTTGATCCAGTGATGAAAATAGTGAGGGGTGAAGCGTGAGGTGTGAGGTGTGCGTGTTCAGATGTCATAGTGAAGCCTTTAAATGCTTGATCAGTCCGCCTAGCTGTGAAAATACAGAGTTGATCGCTAGTTCCAGTGCTGAAATATCATCCATATACCCTAAGCGTTGGGCAATTTGGCACTGAGTTTCAAGTTCACTGAGCGAACCACGTGCAATGTGCAAAAATCTTAAAAAGTCGGGTTTACTACCACGCGCCGCTCCTTCGGCTATATTGCTTGGCACAGATACAGCAGCACGTTGCATTTGGCTAGCTAACCCATATCGCTCAACTGAGGGAAAGGATGAGGTCATTGAGTAAATAGCGACAACGAGATCCATCGCTTCTTGCCATACCCGCAGTTGCTGATGCTTCCTCATGATTTACCTCACTCCTCACCAGCGAAGCGCTTACCCCTTACTATACATTCCCGAGGCGTTGGCCTTGGTAGCTGCCGTCTTGTACGCGTTTCCACCAGGTTTCGTTGGCGAGGTACCACTGCACTGTTTTACGCAGGCCGGTTTCAAAGGTTTCTTCTGGCACCCAGCCTAGCTCGCGTTCGATTTTGCTGGCGTCGATGGCATAGCGGACGTCATGACCGGGGCGATCGGTGACGAAGGTAATTAAATCTTTGTGAGAGCGCTTCGCTTGAGAAGGGTGAGCGCCCTGCGGGCTTGTGAGGGGTGAGGAGGGTTCCCTCACTCCTAACTCCTCACTCCTCACTTCTGCCCCCTCACTCCTCACGCCTAACGCCTCACTCGGCGCTAATTCATCCAGAATCTCACAGATGGTTTCCACCACGTGCAGGTTCGTTTGCTCATTGTGCCCGCCGATGTTGTAGGTCTCGCCTACCTGCCCTTCTGTGGCTACTTTGATCAATGCGCGGGCGTGGTCTTCTACATACAGCCAGTCGCGGATCTGCTGTCCATTGCCGTACACGGGAAGCGGCTTACCGGCTAGCGCGTTGAGAATCATCAACGGGATGAGCTTTTCCGGAAAGTGGTACGGGCCGTAGTTATTCGAGCAGTTGGTCACCAGCGTAGGCATGCCATAAGTACGCTGCCAGGCGCGCACTAAGTGATCAGAACTGGCTTTACTTGCCGAATAAGGCGAGCTGGGCGCGTAAGGTGTAGTTTCTGTAAAAAGTGAGGCGTGAGCGCGCTGCGCGCTTGTGAGGGGTGAGTTTTCCTCCTCACTCCTTACTCCTGACTCCTCACATTCAGCCAAGTCGCCATATACTTCATCGGTGGAGATATGGTGAAAACGAAATGCTTCGGCTTTGGCGGTATCTTTCTGCTGCAGCTCTTTCCAGTAATTACGGGTGGCTTCTAGGAGTACAGCGGTACCAACCACATTGGTTTGGATAAACTCTGCAGGGCCGTCAATAGAACGATCTACATGGCTCTCTGCTGCTAGGTGCATGACTACATCAGGCTGGTGCTGTTCGAACAGCTGCTGCATGGCAGTTGCATCGCAAATATCGGCCTGAGCAAAGGTGTAGCGCTCGCTTGTTTCAACATTTGCCAGGGATTCTAAATTGCCTGCGTAGGTCAGCTTATCTACGTTTACCACTTGGTGAGCTGAGTTTTGAATAAGCTCACGTACTACCGCTGAACCGATAAATCCGGCTCCGCCGGTAATTAAAAATGTTTTCTGCGTCATTACTATTAAGCCTTTCGTTTCATCATTTTTTACATTTCCACATGCGGGGAGGCTTGCTTTAGTGCCTCTAAATGCTGGATCGCATGTGCGACTTGATGTTCTCTTTTAGGTATATCTTTCTCTATCTGGTGTTGATAAAGCAGTAAGAGCTTTTCTGCCTTCGCTATATCAAGAGACCGCTTTGCTTCTTTTAATTTAAAGCGGCATAGTCGAAGATGATTTTCAGCACCGGCTATATCTTGAGGTAAGCTGGGGTCAATATTTGATACTGGTTCCGGTTGCTTAACTTCCTCCACCGTTGAAACAGCTTTATGCTTATCTATATCGTCGTGGTAGGCCTTAATTGCATCCTTGACATTATCGTACCAATGCGCGGTGCCTTCTTTCAGGTACAGGCCAGCGGAACATAAATCTTTTAAGATACCTTCCGAGTGGGAAACCATAATCAGCGAGGCTTCACCCACTTTAGACTGGAATAAAGCTTTAGCTTTTTCTTTGAAAGCTCTGTCACCCACCGCCGTGGCTTCGTCAGATATATAAATATCAAAATCAAAGGCGAGGGATAGTCCAAAAGATATACGCGAACGCATACCGGAAGAGTATGTGCGCACCGGTTCATCAAACGCTTCCCCAATCTCAGCGAACTCTTCTACAAATTGAATTACACGCTGTACTTCCTGGGGTGAGGAGCCTTGCACCCTAGCGACAAATTTAACGTTTTGCCGCCCTGTCATATTATTTTGCATGCCCCCCGCTAACCCTACGGGCCATGAAACCCGGCTGTGGCGAATCACTTCGCCGCGCTCAGGACTATCCATACCGGCAATTAAACGCAGCAGCGTGGATTTACCCGCACCGTTGGCACCAATCAACCCGACGCTCACTCCTTTGGGGATCGTCAGATTGATGTCTTTAAGCACCCAATCGCTGCCGTGGTGGTTGTGGTAGCGTTTGTAGAGATTTTTGATTTCGATCATTGGTTTTTTGGTGAAGGGTAAGGGGTTAGCGCTTCGCTTGTGAGGGGGAACACCTCACTGCTATCAGCTAACTCCTTACCGTTACACTTCTGCCTTTGCGTTTATAGAGGCTTTCGAGTTCAACTTTGAGCGCTGCGCGGGCGGGTTGTTCGCCGTGTACCAGGCGGATGGTGTGGGGCCAGCGGCGCATGCGCTTTACGAAGTTGAGTAGGTCTTTTTGGTCGGCGTGGGCGGAGTAACCGCTGATGGAGGTTACGCCTGCTTTTATATCAAACCGTTCACCGTCGATGGCTACCCAGCCGCCCAGGGGGCCGTATTGCTGTATATCCCGCCCTGGGGTGCCTGCCCCTTGGTAGCCTACGAACAGTACTTGGTGGCGCTCATCCCCCAGCATGGCTTTGAGATAGTTCATGATTCGCCCGCCTGCACACATACCGCTGGCGGCAATCACTAGCGCTGGGCGGCCTGTTTTGGCCAGATATTCAACGGTTTGCTCGTGCTCTGTGTGGCTATCCACGGTGTAGATATTGGCGAAGTTGAGTGGATGGCGGCCACTGCGCAGGCGCCCTTGAGCTTCTTTATCCCAGTAGGGTTTTAGCTCGCGGTAAACCTTTGTAAAACGCGCAGCTAGCGGTGAGTCGACAATGATTTCCAGTGACTGCCACTGTGGTGAGCGCGCTTGGTGAATAATGGTTTCTAGCTCGTAGAGCAGCTCTTGGGTGCGGCCAATGCTAAACGCAGGCACCATCACCGTGCCACCGTTAGCGAGTGCTTGCTCTATAGCGGCTTTTAGGGTGGCGCGGCGCTGGCGGCGGTCTGGATGAGTGCGGTTGCCATAGGTGCTTTCGAGTACCAGTTGGTCGCAGCCGTAGGGCGACCTTGGCGCAGGTAATAGCGGTGCGTAGGGGGCGCCTAAATCGCCGGAGAATACGATGCGCTCTTTTTCACCGGTCTCAGCATCCTGGTAGCTCACTTCAACGTAGCTGGAACCTAGAATGTGCCCTGCCCGTTTTAGTTTTACCCGTGTGGTGCCTGTGCCTTCACCTATCCCTGCGTTTTCAGTCGTGCCTGCGCTAGCGCCGGTGTGGCCGCTTACTTCGCTTACCCTGCCTATGTTGTGCCATTTGCCATAGGGCACGCTCACGATTTGCTTTTCGAGCTGCGCTTGAAAGCGTTCGATCAGTTGGGCGTTGCGGGTGAAGCCAATTTTTAGCGCATCTTCAATCACCAGGGGCAGCAGCTTGGCCGTGGGGATCGAGCAGATAATCGGGCCGGCGAAACCCGCCGCCAGTAAGTAAGGCAGCCTGCCCACGTGGTCAATATGGACGTGGGTAATGATGAGCGCCTTAACGGTGCTGATATCGAATTCAATTTGCAGCTGCTCGAAGCTGTCTTCCGCGGCGTCTTCCCCTTGGAAGAGGCCACAATCCACCAGTAGGGATTCGTGTCGATTGAGTAGCAGTTGGTGACAGCTGCCAGTTACCCCAGTGGCCCCGCCATGGTGAATTATTTCGAGCATTGGTAAACCGTTAGTGGTGAATTGTGAGGTGTGAGGCGTTTGGCTTCAGCGAACCCGCGGTCGCAGTGTGGGGCGGTGCTGGGGTTGGTTATGTGCCCTTGGGCGTCGTTCCGACGCCTTTCGCGGGTGCCCACGAACGCTCGCTGAACTCGCTTTCTCGTTACCACGCGCTACGGGTCGTGCTTCCACAAGGTCATGTGCGTGCGTGATTTAGTAGCGCGTGGTAAGCCTCAGGCGCACCCGCGAGAGCAGCGCGGAGCGGTGCCGGGGGTTTGGTTACGTGCCATTGGGCGTCGTTCCGACGCCTCCCGCGGGTGCCTCAAAAGCTCGCTGAACTCGCTTTCTCGTTACCACGCGCTACGGGTCGTGCTTCCACAATGTTCTGTGCATGCGCGATTTAGTAGCGCGTGGTAAGCCCCAGGCGCACCCGCGAAAGCAGCGCGAAGCGGTGCCGGGGTTGGTTGTGTGCCGTTGGTCGTGCTTCCACCATGTTCTGTGCATGCGTGATTTAGTAGCGCGTGGTAAGCCTCAGGCGCACCCGCGGGAGCAGCGCGGAGCGGTGCCGGGGTTTGGTTACGCTGCTTGGCTCTTTAAGAGCGGCCATGCCCCCTGCTTAGAAGCGTCAAGGATGACAATTTCAGTAATTGTGCCATCTTCCGCGTAACTAATATGCGTATTCCAGTCTTGAGAAATTTCTTTAACCGTACGTTTATCTGAAAGATGCAAAACTAGAATGTCATCCGCTTCATCGTAGGTTGTACGCATTACTTATCCTCCCACTCAAAGTGATGCATAACGATTTTGACAACCAGTTTGTCTTCTAAGACAGCTGCGACAGACAAAAGGTTGTCTTGGCGACTTTCAACATGTATCGCTATCCAAAACCGCGTAGCATCTTTGTACTTTACTGTTCCCCGCTCTATCAATTCTAGCAGTTCACTTTCTGTGATATTTCGAGTAGCCATGCGCTCACGGGCATGGCGTGTTATGTAAATATCTACCTTGAAACGGTGACTGTACATATTCTCAAACTACATACTTAGTTTGGACAACTGAATCGACACCCGCGATCGCATGCCGGGGTTGGTTACGTGCCGTTGGGCGTCGTTCCGACGCCTCTCGCGGGTGCCTCGTTTGCTCGTTCCTCGCAGACTCGTTACCACGCGCTACAAAAATGTGAATCGTGAGTGGTAAATGGTGAATCGTTTCGTCCCCTTCACCCCAAACTTAATCGCGGTGGTCTTTGACGATCATCATCAGCATGCTGAAGATAAAGGCGAGGAAGATGGTGATGATGGCGAATACGCTGCTGTTGTAGAGCCGGTTGGGTTCTGTGGGGTACTCCGGGAATAGCGGGCTTTGTAGCACGCTTACCTGCTTGAGCTGGCGGGCAGCTTCCAAGCGGGTGTTTTCTAACGCAGCCAGCGCACTTGAGTAGGTTTCCTGAGCAAACTGTGCCTGCAGTTCTAGTGTTTCATATTGCGCTGAAACACTGTTGAGCGAGTCACCTGAAGCTTGGGCGATTCGGTCACGCTGTTCAATAATTTGGTCGCGTAATGCGGTGATATTACGCTCGACTTGGCGCAGTTCAGAAGACTGAGCGCTTTGGAAGCTGGCTAATGCGCTGCGCTGTGCTTGCAGGCGGGCTAGATCAGCCTCAAGTGTTGCCACAACTTGGTTAATATTTTCTACCGTTGCGGTTGGTGAAACCAAACCATATTCATTTTGGAATTCAAGCAGCTTGGCTCGGGTCTCTTCAAAGCGCTCTTCAAGCCGTACCATTTGCTGTTCTAAAAATTTCACCTGCTCATCCGCTAGACGGTGCCCCATTTCATTCATATGGTCTTCACCTGCTTCAAGTAGCAGCGTGGCCACTTCATGGGCAAACTCTGGCGTATACGCCTGCACGTGGATATTGAGCACGCCTGCGTACTCATCCAATTCTATCTCTACACGGCGCAGGTAGTATTTGTGCAGATCTTCAATTGGGGCATCGCGGTTATGCAGCTTGGCGAAGATATCTCCATGCTCGGCATAGTGTTCACGAAAATTAAGTTGCTCATCTATCAGGCGCAGCATATCGACTGAGAGTAAGTGCTCACGCAGCAGTAATAAATCGTGAGTATTACCACCTCCACCGCTGCCCATAATTGACGACAGGCTAAATTCCGGCGTAGCGACCTGGGGGCTTTCTAACACTACGGTTGCGCGGGATACATAGCGCTCCTCCGCCCATACGAACCAATAAAACGAGACCAAAGCAATCGCGATTATCGCCACGGCCCAGTGTGGCGATGTTTTAACAAAATGACGAAAAGAACGTTGCATAGTTTATTGTGCCTTTAAACGATCAGTAAAGCGCAGGTGCATCAACAGCCCCAGGGCGATTAAGGTGAATGTAAATAGCCAGAAATAGAGCATGCTAGTGCCCGTTACGACCTGATACTTGTCAAAGAAACCCAAACGCAACGTTTCAATGCCATGGGGGATAGGGTTGAGCATCAGGTATTCCAACAACCAGTGGGGCAAAGAATTTAGCGGCAAAATCACCCCAGAGATTATTAATAGCGGCAGCGAGAGCATACGTACTACGCGCCCAACTTCAGGTACTAGTGAAGCTGCAACCGAGGTTAGTAACCCCAGGCCAAGTCCTAAACTCCACAACGAAAGCCACGCAGCCACCACCCTAATAATGTTATCCGGGTAAAGATCCAAGCCCAGCATTAGCCCGCCGCCGATAAAAAGCAGGAAGATAAAGCTGCGTAACATGCCTTCTAGAAAGTTGCGCACTAGCACGGGGTCTACGGGTTGAACTTGACGGTAAGCAAACAGAGCTTTGTTACCATCTATAGCTCCCATTCCACGCATCATCCCTTCCCGTACTAGGAAAAAGCCCATTAGCCCCGCAATCATCCAGGGGATAAACTCGGCATTTACTACTAGGCGATCACTACGAATAAAGCTACGAATGCCCACCATAATAGCGATAAAGGCGAATGGCTCGAAGATCATCCAAAACCAGCCCATACGATCCGACATGGTGCGCGAAATGGCTTCGCGCATGAACATGGCGTACCACACGCTGCGCGTGACTTGCCACGGTGTACGTGTGCTCCGCCGTGGGCCGCCGTTTACGTTATCCATAGCGCTACTTCTTGAATAAGTGAGGTGTAAGGGGTGAGGTGTAAGGGGTGAGGTGTAAATTGTGAGGTGTGAGAGGGACTTTCTTCACCCCTCACTCCTTACTCTTCACTCCAACCCCCTAACTCCTCACCCTTCTCCTATTACAGATCAACCGCTACTCTGGTTGCTACGGCAACCTGGTAGAGGATCTGCGTTATCGTAGAGGCTAGCTGAAGGTTGTGCGTGGGTGCCGCGGGCATCACAAGGATTTCATCGCCTGGGCGTAAATTAACATTGCGGGCGTTCTCGACAGCGCCATTTTGACGAACCACAAGTATATGGTCGTCATCTGCACGGTCAGTGAAGCCGCCTGCACCTTCAACGTAATCGATCACGCTCATACCTGGGCGATAAACAGCGGCTTGGGGCACAAGCACTTCGCCACTGATGAGCATGGAATCACTCACTTCCGGAATAGTGACTACATCACCATCCTGCAGGCGAATATCGGAAATACGGCCATCGTAAGCGACGACTAAACGGCCACTGGGCTCTAGCTCACTGGCACGAGAGATGAAGTCCTGAATCAGCTCCGCTTCTTGTACACGAATCTGCGCTTCTTCATTGGTGTTTGAGGGCGCGCCTAAGTAGGTGGTCTCTAGGCGGCGTAGGCTTTCTTCAAGGGACTGCGCTTGCTGCTTTTTAACACTTTCACGCTTTATTGAGATGCTTTCCACGGCGGTCATGTTTTCTGGTACGGCGATGGCATCTAGTAATTCGCTTAAACGAGCATCCCGTGGCAAAGCGTACCGTGAAGGGCCGTAATAGCTGCCTTCTACTTCCACAACGATGGTTTCACTGCGCTTATCTGAGCTGAACAGCACTTCGTCGCCGCTGCGGATCGTTTGACCGGCAAACATATCAATGGGGAAGTATTGAGCAATAGGTCCTTCTTCACGGTCACCACGTAGCAAAACGTGTGAAACACCGCTTCTTAACCGCGCTAGATTTACCAGCTCAGCGCCACTCAAACTTGTGCCTGTCATTTCATAACGGTATTCACGGTGAACATCTCCACCTACCGCAATTGCGGGGCCACGCTCTTCGACTACGATGGTGTCGCCATCTTGAAATTGCGGGCGGGGTATATTGCCGTTGATCAAGAAGTCATAAAGGTCGACGGTGGCGACATTGCGACCGTCGCGCATTACACGAATTTGGCGATAACTGCCCAGGTCTTGATCTATGCCGCCGGACTGATCTAGAAAATAGAGCAGAGAGTCGTTGGGTGTACCCGCGTAACGACCGGGGTTTTCAACATAGCCTGTGACGTAGACGGCTACGGGCTGTACACCTTGCAGGTTGGTATAGACCTGGACGTTATCTGGGTATACCGAGGTAATGGCTTGGCGCACGCTGCCATCCACTTCCCGACTGCTTTGTCCTTCTACGTTAAGCGGACCAGAACCGGGAATGAAGATATTACCTTGTGCGTCTACAGGTAACACTCGGTCAAACTCAACCGCGCCCCAGGCACGAACGGTGACTTGGTCGCCCGGTTTGATGCGGTAGTCAGGGTTGAGGCCATCGCCCATCGCACCGCGAAACCCGCCGCTGAATAAGTTGGCGCCAAACGGCGGTAGCGCGTCTGGATCTTGTGGAGTGGCCGACACCGGGCCATATGTGCCGCTATTCCAATTGGCTCGGGGTGTATCGTTGACTTCTTGCTGCTGCAGGCTGCCTTGTTGGTTAGCCTGCTCAGGTACAATGCTGTCGGAAAGGCTTAGCGCCTGCGCCCATGTGTTGGGCACTACAAAAACGCTGGCAAGCGCTATGGAAGCGACGGCTAGCGAGCGATTTAGCGTAGCGCGGTCAAGCAGTGTGGTCACTTTCATTAATTGCGCCCCTGTGTTGTTTGTGCCACAACGCGTTGATTAACCCAACCATTGGATGTTTTGCAGACGAGTGCAGAACGCGCGTTATTGGAGTCGACGGCTACTACTCTTAGCTTGCGACACTCGCGCCCACTGGCAGCAAGGTAGGGGGCGTCAGCCACAATCTCGACATTATTACCCCATGGGCTGTCTGGAGCATTAATCACGGCACCTGCGGGCGCCTGTGTTAAAAAGCCATTGAGGTTGTCGTCTTGCAGCAAGGTGGCCGGGTCGTTATTCAATACATATTGCGCTTCTTGCTGCGTGTTGCTCGCCGGATAAGAAGCGCAGCCGCTTAAAATGGCAGCACTAAGCACCGCCAACAGCATACGAGTTCGCATCACGGGTAAACGTTGAGGTGTCGACATCATTATTTCCAAATAAAAGGCACGCTACCGCCCAGGGATTATAACGGGCGTATTCCCTTGCCCTACTTCTCTGGGTGGATGAAAGTGGGTGGCATAAGCGCAAAGCGTTTTTGCCAGCGCCCCATTGTAGGGGAATACCGCCAGCGGCTCTACATGGACAATGCCTGTACAGCTTATTCATTCTTCGTGTAAAAATCGCGGTCGTTGAAAACCCAAATAAAAACGGCCACATTTTGTGACCGTTTTGATATAAACAAGCTCTTGAAACGCCGTTAGAAGTGATAACGTGCGCCTGTCAGCCAATATGTCCTGTCTGCCGTGTTTTCTTTGCGCATGCTTAGCGCATCACCATCGGCTAGCTCTACGAACACGTCAAATGCACTGGTGACTTTATAGTAAGCGCCTGCAGCCCAGGCGTTACTCTCCTCGCCTTCGTCACGGTCTACGTTGTAGTAATCTGCGGTAAAAGCCCAGGGCCCTGTGGAGTAGGTACCACCTAGGCCGACCGTTTCGAACCCTTTGCCATAAGTATCGCTGTTGTCTTGAGTCTCAACACCTAAGCGCATTGATAGCTGATCAGATAGCGAGTATGCCCCAATAAGGCCATACAGCGCTTCACCATTTCCACTGCCACCACCACGCACTACGTTTTCCACTGCACCAAACCCAACTTTGAATGGGCCTTGCTGATAGCGAATACCACCTTGTGCGGCAACAACCTCACCTTCACTACTCTGCTCTGAAGCCGTTAACCCCCGCTCGCTGTAGTGCTTAACCTGGAGAAAAGAAGTGAAGCCGTTCAGCTCAGGCGTGTAGTAAGCAATTGAATCACCCCAAGACTGCAAACCCGATGATTTAAACAGTAATCCCCGGTCTTGATAAACATCAAACGGCAGCGAGACAAACTGGGCATACATGCTATTAAAATTACCTGCCAGCAACGTGCCATACTGCTTACTTGATAAACCGATGTAGCTTTGTCGTATTTCGTTGAACCCTTGATCCGTGTTGCGCTCATCGCCAGTAAACCGCCACTCCAAGTGTCCTAATGCCGTTAGGTCTGAAGTAACCGCATGACTCATTCGAAACCCTAGGCGGGAGTAGACATCAATAAATTCCGCGCCGTCATCCACTTTATTGCCAGCGCTATTAAACTCAGGGCCACCGCCCGCAATACCCATGGCAATACGGCCGTAAATATCCAGCTTCGTGCCGTCCTGATCATAAAGTGTTGTGGCTTGAACCGAGGAGATACTTAACAGACTTGCTACAACCACCGCTAACTGCTTCTTCTGCATTAGAAATAATCCCTTGATACGCTAATCTTGTTCACTGCTTTAGCTATTCAGCTATTCTCAGCTATATGCAGCGAAACAATGTTATACAATATCAAGCCGACCTTAAAGGAAAACAGTTCTTATTTGTATTAATAAATATTATTGGCAAAAATGCAAAAAAAACCGGCCTCTAAAGAGGCCGGTTCTATTTGGTTCTGCTAGGCAGTTACCTTTTAAGCGTAGTGTTTAAACCAGGCTTAGAAGTGGTAACGAGCGCCTGTTAGCCAGTACATGTCGTCGCCATCAGCGCGCTCAACATCGACGCCACTGCCACCGCCGATGGTAACGTCGATAGACGGCTGGTCAGCTTGCTGCAGCTCTAGGAACACATCAAAGTTGCTGGAAACGTTATAGTAAGAACCCAGGGCCCAAGAAGTGCGGCTGTCGCCGTTGTCAGGATCTACATCGTAGATGTCAGCAGCAAACGCCCAAGGACCAGTGGTGAAAGTACCACCTAGGCCAACTGTGTCGTAACCACCACCACGAAGGTTGTTATCGTCGCGAGTTTCGTAACCCAAGCGAGCAGAGAACTGGTCAGTGATATCGTAAGAACCGATCAGACCGTACAACATTTCAGCGTTACCGCCGCCACGTGCAACGTCATCAACAAAACCCAGACCAACAGTTACAGGGCCTTGTGCGTAACGAACACCACCTTGCGGCGCGATTACGTCACCTTCAGAAGTTTCTTCCGCTTCAGTCAGGCCGCGCTCGCTATAGTGTTTCAGTTGCAAGAATGCAGTGAAGCCGCTCAGGTCAGGCGTGTAGTAACCGATAGAGTCGCCACGCGACTGCTTCGGGTGACCAGCAAACTCTAAACCGCGATCAATTTCCCAATCGAACGGCAGAGAAACGAACTGATTGTAGAAGCTGTCGAAATTACCTGCTTGGAAAGTACCGAACTGGTCGCTTTGCAAGCCGATGTAGCTCTGACGAACTTCTTTGAAACCGCTGTTGCCATTACCGCTAGGGCCGGTACGCTCGTCACCGTCGAAACGCCACTCAACACGACCGAAAGCAGTCAGGTCACGTGAAACTTCGTGGCTCATGCGCAGACCAAGACGTGAGTAAACATCTACGAACTCAGCGTCGTTGTTGATTTTTTCGCCGTCACCGTTGTACTCAGGGCCGCCACCAGCAACACCCATGGCGATACGGCCATAGACGTCCAGTCGGGTGCCATCCTGGTCATAAACGGTAGCTGCTTGTGCTGCAGCAGAGGCACCCAGGGCGCCAACGATAGCAGTCGCTAAAAGTGTCTTTTTCATGATGTAAGTTCCTTAACTCGTATACTGTTTCGATCGTTGCTGCTCAACTCTTAATAAGTTGGCAGTTGGCTTTTGCGGGCCATGCTCTTTTGCCATCCGCCGGTTTTTTCCCGGTGGTATGCGGCATGTCCTCAACTAAGCCTTGTTATAGTCCAATGCTCGCAGAACAAACTCTATACCGGGACTCCAGGGAACGCAATAGAAAAAAACAGTGTTTTCTTACTATTTGTGCTTTTTTATGGAACCCCTGCTGCTGGGCCCGGTCTCAGCGGCCTTTGAATTTCTGCTGTAAATCTAACAATTTGTCTTCCAAGCTAAGCGACTTACGCGGCTCGCCTTTTTCTGCCTTCGGTTCTGCATCCTGCGCTAAATCAGGCTGTTTCGGTTTTTCTTGACGGGTGTTTTTAGCGGCAGGCGATGGTTTAGGTTGCGCTTTTTTGGGCTGCCCTCCTTCTTTCTTCTCACCGCGTTTTTCTGCTGCGTGTCGCGCCGCTTCTTTATCGACCTTACCTGCGGGTTGGCCATCCAAATCTACCCGTTCGGCACCCTCGCGCACTGCTTTTATATAGCGCGGGAGGTTCACGTAGTTGGCTAAGGCTCGACGAATTAGCTTATTAGGCCACTCTTCGCGCTCTGCAAGCTGTTGATGAATGCCAACTTTTAAGGGCTTGGTGTGGCCTTTAAAAAACGCCTTGGGGTAGCGCTCGTACCATTGATTCAGCAGGGCGTGCGGTGAAGGTGCCTTAACCGTTTCAGCGGTAGCCGATGATTCACCTTTTTCTTCTGGCCCTGTTTCTTCTGACACGACTTCTTCTGGCTTGGTTGCTTCTGGCTCGACCTGATCTGGCGCTACCTCGCTGGATGGTGGCGTTTCAGGCGCTTTCTGGTCGAGAACCTTTGCATCGACAGCTTCTTCGCTATGTATTTCAGTATCTATTGTAGTCGTGGCTTCGGAGCTTGGCTCGCTTTGCGATTGGGCGTTTTTCAATGCCAATTGCTGCTTTAGCCGCTGGTTTTCTTCACGCAGGGCATGTAGCTCAGCTTGTGTGCGTTCAAGACGCGCTTCTAAATCATCTAATATATTCATTAAGCTGGCGGCCATAGCCTTCTCCTTTGCCCTTTTTAGTCGGCGATGCGCTCGTAAACGACGAAATCATAACTTGGCTGCCCTTCTGCTGGCTGCCCCGCTACGCGCTGTACTTCTTGCCACTCGCTGGGGTCGAAGTCAGGAAACGTTGCGTCGCCTTCTACCTCTATGTCCACTTCCGTTATGTAAAGCCGCTGTGCAAAGGGAAGCGCTTGGCGGTAGATTTCTCCGCCTCCCATTACCATGATCTCTTCTGCCGCCTCTATGGTGGCGTGCTGGTCGGCTAGCTCTAACGCTGCGGGCAGGTCGTGGCACACGCGCACGCCTTCGTGGGAAAACTCGGCGTTGCGGGTGACAACGACATTAAGCCGATTAGGCAGCGGCTTGCCAATGGAAGCGTAGGTTTTACGCCCCATGACCAGCGGTTTTGCCTGGGTAATGCGTTTGAAGAACTTTAAATCTTCGGGCAGGTACCAGGGCAACTTGCCGTCTACGCCGATCACACGATTTTTAGCCATGGCAACGATCATTGCCACCGGCACCAGAGAGTCGAAAGCGCCGTTTTGATTACTCGTATCGTTTCGCTGGCTCATACCGCTACCTCGGCCTTGATGTGCGGGTGCGCCTCGTAAGCGTCAATGTGAATATCTTCAAAACGGAATGCGAACAGGTCGTCTACCTCTGGATTGAGCACCAGCTTAGGCGCCGCTTTAGGCGCACGCGATAGCTGTTCTTTGGCCTGTTCAAGGTGATTACTGTACAGGTGCGCATCGCCTAAGGTGTGGATAAATTCACCCGGCTGCAGGCCGGTCACCTGGGCGACCATGGTCAGTAGTAAGGCGTAGCTGGCGATATTAAACGGCACGCCGAGGAAAATGTCGGCGCTGCGCTGATAGAGCTGGCACGACAGCTTGCCATTGGCCACATAGAACTGGAACAGGCAGTGGCACGGTGGTAGCTGCATTTCATCGACCTGGGCTGGGTTCCATGCAGAAACAATCAGGCGGCGGGATTGGGGTGTGGTGCGAATTTGACCGAGCACCTTGGCAATTTGGTCAACGCTGCCACCTTTTGGGTCGGGCCAGCTGCGCCACTGGTAGCCGTAAACGGGGCCTAAATCGCCGTTTTCATCCGCCCACTCGTCCCAAATCCGCACGCCGTTCTCTTTTAGGTAGGCGATGTTGGTGTCGCCTTTCAGGAACCACAGGAGTTCGTGAATAATCGAGCGCAGATGGAGTTTTTTGGTGGTCAGTAGTGGAAAACCACGCGATAAATCAAAGCGCATTTGATGGCCAAACACGGAGCGCGTGCCGACGCCTGTACGGTCGTGGCGGTCAACGCCATGCTCCAAAACGGTTTGCATCAAGTCTAAATAGGGTTGCTCAAGCGCGGGCGTTGGTGCAGTCACAGAATTTCCAAATTAACAGGCGATGTAGCGGTTTATTCTAGGCGCCCATAGCTGCCCGGTCTAGCAATGCCGCCCCGTTAACGTTATTCGCCCAACCCCGGCACCGCTTCACGCTGCTCCCGCGGGTGCGCTTCGCTTACCACGCGCTACGAAAACCACCCATTCAAGTGGGTGCACGAACCGTAGCGCGTGGTAACAAGTCTGCGAGGAACGAGCAAACGAGGCACCCGCGGGAGGCGTCGGGACGACGCCCAGTGGCACATAACCAAACCCCGGCACCGCTTCGCGATGCTTTCGCGGGTGCGCCTGGGGCTTACCACGCGCTACTAAATCACGCATGCACACGACTGTGTGGAAGCAAACTCCTGTAGCGCTTGGCGCCCAATTAACAGCACCGCGGTGCTTTAGTTTGAAAGTTTTACGTCCACAGGCTGGGAGCGTGACCAAGCGATGATGACGAGGCCCAGCGCGATCATGGGGAGCGAGAGCAGCATGCCCATGGTGACCCAGCCGAAGGCGATAAAACCGATGTGGGCGTCGGGCATGCGGACAAATTCGACCATAAAGCGGAACACGCCGTAGCAGACTAAAAACAGCCCGGATAAAAAGCCTCGTGCGGTCGGCTTGGCGGAGACCCACCACAGAATGGCGAACAGCACGACGCCTTCTAGCAGCGCCTCGTAGAGCGCTGATGGATGACGCGGCTCAGGCCCCATGCCGGGAAACGGCATGCCCCAAGGAAGCGAGGTCATGCGGCCCGGTAGCTCATGATTAATAAAGTTACCGATACGCCCGGCCCCCAAGCCAATCGGCACCAGAGGAGCGATAAAGTCGGTGAGCGTTAAAAAAGCCAGTTGCTTACGCCGAGCGAATATCCAGGCGGCGAGGAGTACCCCGAGTAGGCCGCCGTGAAAGCTCATGCCGCCATCCCATACGCGGAAGATCCACAGCGGGTCGGCTGTCCACTGCCCTAGCCCGTAGAACAGCGCGTACCCTAAGCGCCCTCCAGCCACGACACCGATGGCACAGTAGAAGAGCAAATCACCGATATCGTCATTATTGAGACCAATACGCGATGCGCGCCGACAGCCAAGCCACCAGGCGGCGACAAATCCCACCACATACATAAGGCCATACCAATGGACTTGCAGTGGCCCCAAGGAGATAGCCACTGGGTCAATCGTTGGGTAATTAATCATTTACACTCTCTAATCTGACCAAAGGAAATATGCAAGACGCCCACTCAGCACGTAAAACGGTCACAGACTAGGTGAGCAGGAAACGCACCCCTACCACTGCCAGCAGTAACGCGAAGGAGAGACGTAGCACATGAGCGGGCAAAACATGGGCAAGTTTAACGCCTAAGCGGGCAAATGGAACGCTGGTGACCACGATACTGAAAAACGCTGGCCACATAACAAAGCCAGTTGTCCAGGCGGGCAGCAGTGGATTACCCCAGCCCACCACGATAAACGCCAGAGCCCCCACCAGCGCGATGGGTAGCCCTACCGCCGCTGCCGTGCCCACCGCTTGAGTCATGCTGGCACCACAGCGTGATAGTAGCGGTACTGTCATGGCGCCTCCGCCAATCCCGAACAGTGCTGAAACAGCGCCGATCACGCCACCGGCGAGCGTCATTATCCATTTGCCGGGCGAGGCACTGCCCTGCTTAGGCGTTAATCCAAACACCATTTTAGCGGCAATGAGTAGAACAAAGATGCCAAACATAGTTCCCAGCGCCGTGCCGGAGAGGTTGTCGGCAATAAACGCCCCAGCGATGGAACCTAATACTAAGCCAGGCAGCAACGCTTTAAGCCACCCACGGTGAATGCTGCCGCGCCGATAATGGCCAAGGGTGGACGATGTACCGGTGACGAGAATGGTAGCGAGAGAGGTGCCAATGGCTAAATGCATGACAATTTCAGAGGCGATGTTCTGCAGATCAAACGCGAAGACCAAGACAGGAACGATAATGAGCCCACCGCCCACGCCAAATACACCTGCCATGGTGCCCGCAACGGCGCCTAAGGTTAAATAAATCGATAGCGCCGTGACGATGGTCATTCAGACGGAACCGCTTTAATCGTGCCTGGAAACCAGTAAGCAATCATATTCATGAGAGTTTGGGGTTGGTAAGGCTTGGCAAGTAAGTCATCCATACCGGCGGCTAGACAGGCGTCGCGCCCGGCATTGTCGACGTTGGCCGTTAGTGCGACCAACACGCTTTGACTAACGCCATGGTTGCGCTCGTACTCGCGCCAGCGCCGGGTGGTTTCGAGCCCGTCCAGAGTAGGCATAAAAATATCCATAAATACCAGATCAAATATCGCGTTTTGCTGGCGTTCCAACGCCTGTTCACCGCTGCTAGCGCCTTCCACCTGTAGGCCCTGGGTTTCCAGCATCTGCCGGGCCAGCATCAAATTTACCGGCCCGTCGTCAACGACCAATACGCGTAAAGTACGCGGCGCCCCCAGGCGATCACCACTCCTCCCTTGTGCCTCACCGCTCAAAGAATTTTTTTCAGAACCTGGTTCAACTCCTCCCTCAGCGCTTTGTTGAACAAGATTGGTCAGTAGTGCGCGGATATCCGATAGGTGCTCATACACTTCCATGATATTTTGCCCACCGTTATCGGTGAGCTCTTTATCAACCATGCTGTTTAAATGGTCTAACAAGCTATCCGTTTCACGCTGCAGCAGCGTTAAGTAGCCTGATTTTAATCGTGACTCTTCCCGTGCCCTTTCACGACCGGCGATCAAGTGCTTGAGCTGCCGTTGCTGGTGCTGAAGATCGTCCAGCAGGGTTTGCTCATGCTCCTGCCGGGTGTTCTTAGTAGCGGCAGTGGCCACTTGGGAGCAGTGCATGCAGCGCTCAAGACCGGCGAGGATTTCATTAACGCTGGCCAGCCGCTGAAGGGGTAGATGAGATTCGTCGGCGACATCCGGCGGGGAACATTTATGCTCGGGCAGTGAACGCGCAGCGGTAGCGCATAGTGCTTGACTGTGCCGTTCAAGTTCGGTGAGTTCTTGCATAAAGCGATTATCTTGACGCCGAGCATGCGCTTTAACCAACATCAGGAAGGCGCCGACATTCAAACTGCTGCCGATAAGCAGCGCCGCCATTAGCCACAACATGGTGCTCCAAGAGACGTAGCTGGGCGACATCCACCACATCATGGCGCCAACCACCACGCAGAGCACGATTAATGCTGCTTGCACAAGCAGCAGTGGCCACAGCAGAGGCCAAACAATGGCATTCCAAAAGTGCTCCCTTTGATAGCGCTGCATGATCTCGCCTTCCTATTGGCCGTATGGCCGCTGATAACGTGACCGCTGTTTAAGGCCCCACACCCATTCGGTGTGACGATTTATGCTACAAACATGATACTAATGTCAGTGTACGTCTACGCTTCGTTACTGTCATGCGGCTCTTGCGTTGAACGTTTTTCATTCTTATCGCCTGCGAGTTTGTTATGTGCTTGATATCGTTTGCTTGGCAACCCGGCACCCCCATGCCTTTGCGGCTAATGGGTAACCGTGATGAGTTCCATGCGCGCCCCACCGCGCCGCTGGGTGAGTGGCAAGATAACTCGGCCATTGTCGGTGGCCGCGATTTAGAGGCCGGTGGCTCGTGGCTGGCAGCCAAGCGCGGCGGTGTAGTGGCCGCGTTAACCAACGTACGTGACCCGCAATTGGGCACACCACCCGGCGCGCCAAGCAGGGGGGAACTGGTCGCCGATGCCCTGCAATGTAGCGATATAGAAGCGTGGCTAACTGCGCTCAGCCAGGGCGAGGCAATGCGCTACGCGGGCTTTAATTTATTGGTCGCCACGCCCCAACGGCTTTGGCACCTACACCGCAGCAGAGATCGTCTGGCTCTCACTGAGGTAGCTCCCGGGGTTCATGGCCTCTCCAACGCTGATCTCAACTCACCCTGGCCAAAGCTTCTACATGTACGCACTGCGCTTGAGCACACTCTTTTACAGCCAGACCCGTTCCAGGCATGGCCTAGTGGCGTTCAGCGCGCTATGCAAAATCCACAAGAAGCGGCTATCGAGGAGTTGCCGGATACCGGCGTGGGGCTTGAATTGGAGCGCCAGCTTTCAGCGGCGTTTATTGTCGGCGAACGCTATGGCACCCGCGCCACCTCGTGGCTCACTCTGGATAGCGACGGGCACATCGAAGTTACCGAACAGCGCTTTGGGCCGCTGGGGCGCTTTGAGGGTGAAACCTCTTTAGCGTTGCCCAGCAGTTCGCTTGAATCTACACCCTAGGCTTTGCATAAAGAACTTAGTCACGGGGCGGCATCAGATGCGATAGCTGCCACTCATCCATGCGCCCCTCTAGATGGGTATGCACCTGGGCAGGGGTGTCTAGCTCCATCACTTCTTTGAGCAACTGCTCAGCATCGCTGAACGGCACCCGGCGAATGGCCGCGCGCACTTTGGGCAGGCTTGGCGCATTCATGGAAAGACTGGTAAAGCCCATGGCCATGAGCAGCAGCGCTCCAGCCGGGTCTCCGGCCAATTCACCACAGAGCGAAATGGGCTTATCGAGCCGCGTCGCATCGTTAGCAAGTTCCAGCAGAGCGCCGAGCAACGCCGGGTGCAGCGCATCGTAAAGGCTCGATACGCGCGGGTTGTTACGGTCTACCGCCAGCAAGTACTGGGTTAGATCGTTGCTGCCCACAGAGAAAAAGTCGACTCGCTTCGCCAGCGCGTCCATTTGATAGATAGTGGCGGGCACTTCAATCATCACGCCCACTTTAGGTCTGACGACAGTAATCCCTTCTTCGCCCAGCTCTAGAATGGCGCGATCCAGCAGGCGCAGCGCTTCATCGACCTCTTCGACGTTGGTAATCATCGGGAAGAGAACGTAGAGGTTATCCAGGTCGATCGAGGCTTTGAGCATGGCGCGCAGTTGCACCATTAACACTTCCGGGTGATCCAGCGTTACCCGCATACCGCGCCAGCCTAGAAACGGATTCGCCTCTTCAATGGGGAAATAGGGCAGATCCTTGTCACCGCCGATATCCAATGTGCGCATCACCACCGGCAACGGGGCAAAGCCTTCGAGCTGCTCACGATAAAGCTTGGTTTGCTCTTTCTCGCCGGGGAAGCGTTCGGTAATCATAAACGGCACTTCGGTTCGATAGAGGCCCACTCCACCGATACGGCTTTTAAGCAGCGCGGTGGCATCTACCGCTAACCCGGTATTGACCATAAGCGGCATCGTGTGACCGTCGGGCGTGGCGCTGGGCAGATCCTGCTCGTGCTCAAGCAGTTCGCTGAGCGCCTCTTCTTCGGCGATCAGACTTTCATAACGGGCCGTAAGTTCAGGCGCTGGGCGCACAAACAGGCGACCACGGTGACCATCCAGCACCACCGGCGCCCCGCCTAGGCGCGGCAGCGGTAAATCCATCATGCCCAGCACCGTAGGAATGCCCATGGCCCGGGCGACAATCGCCACGTGGGACGTGCTGGAGCCGCGTACCGAGACCAGCCCTTTGAGCTTTTCGCGGGGGACTTCACCCAGCATGGCCACGCTGATCTCATCACCGACCAGAATAGCGTTATCGGGGTAGGTTTCCGGCGTGGATGGGGTATCTTCTTGCAGATGCGCAAGCACCCGGCGGCCAAGATCACGAATATCAGCCGCTCGCTCGCGTAGGTAGTTGTCGTCTACCCGCTCCAGATACTGGACGTGACGACGCACTACATCGGCCAGAGCGCCTGGTGCCCACTGGCCTTCGCGAATGCGTTTTTCCACTTCATCAGCCAGCGCGGCTTCGCCGAGCATCTGCTGATAAACATCGAACAGCGCCAGCTCTTGAGCAGAGATCCTGCTTGCCAAACGTTCAGCCGCGGCACGAATTTCGTTGCGGGTTTTGCCAATGGCTTCTTTGAGGCGGGCGACCTCATAATCCTGATCGCGGGGTATCAGATCCGGCACGCTGTTTAAATCCGCGGGCGGGGTAATCACCACTGCTTCCCCCATGGCCATGCCAGGCGAGGCAGCAACGCCTTTAAACATTGCCTGCCCTCCGGCAAGCGCCGGGCGCAGCAGGTTGCCCGTGGCTAAAGCATGCGCCAGCACACCAGCCAACTGCGCGGCCATGGTGACCAGAAAGGCTTCGTCCTCATCATCGTAGCGGCGCTTTTCGGCTTGCTGAACCACCAATACGCCCAGCATGTGGCGCTGATGAATAATCGGCACACCCAAAAAGCTGGAGTAGCGCTCTTCACCGGTGGCTTCAAAGTAGCGGAATTGCGGGTGGGTCTGGGCGTCTTCAAGGTTTAGCGGCTCGCTGCGTTTGGCCACCAAGCCCACCAGGCCTTCACCTAACGGCAGTACTACGCGCCCTACGGCTTGAGTGCGCAGACCAATGGTCTCCATCAATACCAGCGACTCAAGCTCCTTGTCGTAAAGGTAAAAGGAGCACACATCAGTCTGCATCGCTTTACGAATTCGGCGTACCATCGTGGACAGCGCGGCGTCGAGGGTGCGCGCGCCGTTCACTTCCTGAATCACCCGGCGCAACACCTCAAGCATGGACGTTTTACTTTTCACTATTATTTGCCTCGCTGAGGAATTTTCTGGCAGACTGCTGCCGCCCTACCCTGGGCAGCGGCCAATCGCCCTAATCGTCATCCTGTGCCAGACGCTGAACGCGGGGAGACAACTCCCGCAGCGCGCGCCGATATACCTCTCGTTTAAAAGGCACTACCTGCCCTAGCGGGTACCAGTAGCTCACCCAACGCCACCCATCAAACTCGGGGGTTGGGGTTGCCGTCATACAGATCTGGCTTTCCTGGCAACGGATTTTAAGTAAAAACCACTTCTGCTTCTGGCCTATACAGACCGGACGCGAATGTGTGCGAATCATACGTCGTGGCAGACGGTAGCGTAGCCAGCCCCGGGTGCAGGCAACAATATCAACATCGTCGGCGGTTAGGCCGATCTCTTCGTAAAGTTCACGAAAAAGTGCTTGTTGTGGCGTCTCGCTTGCATTGATGCCCCCCTGGGGAAATTGCCACGCATTTTGTCCTACCCGACGCGCCCAAAGCAGCTGCCCCTGGCTATTGGCAATGATGATGCCAACATTGGGGCGAAAGCCGTCAGCGTCGATCACGGACATCACCTTAATAAATTTCAGTTGTCCCCATTTTTCCACAAGGGTGACAAGCGTATCAATACAATATAACGCTAAGTGATGAATGGTTGCGTATCAGCATGGAGCGAAGAACGTGCGTTGGTGGGAATGACATGACGACTCTGCGATAATCCGCGTCCGCTATTTGCCTAACTAGCGTCTTTGAGCACTAACGACTGTCTACTATCCACTGACTAAAAAAGGGGAGCGCCGTGAGTCTGGCCATATTCGATTTGGATAATACGCTGCTATCCATCGACAGCGATCATGCCTGGGGCGAGTTTTTACTCGAACAAGGGGCAGTCGACCCGGTTGCCTACCGGGAAGCCAATGAGCGCTTCATGGCTGATTACAACGCGGGCACCCTGGATATGGCTGCTTTTTTGGAGATGGCGCTTAAACCGCTGGCTGATAACTCGCCGGAACAACTTTCAGCGTGGCACCAGCAGTTCATGGCCAGCAAGATCGAACCCAATATTCTGCCCAAAGCCGAAGAGCTTCTGGCACGCCACCGCACCAAAGGCGACACGCTGCTGATTATTACCGCCACCAACCGCTTCATTACCGCCCCAATTGCCGAGCGTTTGGGGGTCGATCACTTAATCGCGGTGAACCCGGAGGTCAAAGAGGGTCGCTACACGGGGCGCGTTTCGGGCATTCCCAGCTACCGCGAAGGCAAAGTCACCCGCTTAGAAAAGTGGTTGGAAGATCAAGACCTGACCATGGAAGGCGCGTGGTTCTACAGCGACTCGCACAATGATTTGCCGCTGTTAGAAATAGTCGAGCACCCCGTCGCCGTCGACCCCGACGACACCCTGCGCGAAATCGCCAAAGAACGCCAGTGGCGGATTATGAGTTTGCGGGATTGAGTTGTGAATCGTGAATCGTGAATCGTGAATCGTGAATCGTGAATCGTGAATCGTGAATCGTGAATCGTGAATCGTGAATCGTGAATCGTGAATCGTGAATCGTGAATCGTGAATCGTCAGGAGTATAGGTCTCGTAGCGCGTGGTGACGAGCAAACGAGGCACTTGAGGATGACGGCGGGATGACGCCCAGTGGCACCCCATACCAACCCCGGCACCGCTTCGCGCTGCTTCCGCGGGTGCGCTTCGCTTACCACGCGCTACTAAATCTCGCAGGCACATGAAGGTGGGGATTCCAAGGGTGTGTGCACGCTATGCAAATGGCCGTGGCACGTTATCATGCCACCGAAATCGAGTGATTGTCGTAGCGCGTGGTAACGAGAAAGCGAGTTCAGCGAGCTTTTCGAGGCACCCGCGGGAGGCGGCGGAACGACGCCCAAGAGCACCCAGCCAACCCTGCCTGCACGAGCCAACCCCCGGCACCGCTTCGCGATGCTTTCGCGGGTGCGCTTCGCTTACCACGCGCTACTAAATCTCGCAGGCACATGAAGGTGGGGATTCCAAGGGCGTGTGCACGTTTTGCAAATGGCCGTGGCACGTCATCATGCCACCGAAATCGAGTGATTCTCGTAGCGCGTGGTAACGAGAAAGCGAGTTCAGCGAGCGTTTCGAGGCACCCGCGGGAGGCGGCGGAACGACGCCCAGTGGCACCCAGCCAACCCTGCCTGCACGAGCCAACCCCGGCACCGCTTCGCGCTGCTTCCGCGGGTGCGCTTCGCTTACCACGCGCTACTAAATCTCGCAGACACATGCAGGTGGGGATTCCAAGGGTGTGTGCACGTTATGCAAATGGCCGTGGCACGTTATCATGCCACCGAAATCGAGTGATTGTCGTAGCGCGTGGTAACGAGAAAGCGAGTTCAGCGAGCGTTTCGAGGCACCCGCGGGAGGCGGCGGAACGACGCCCAGTGGCACCCAGCCAACCCTGCCTGCACGAGCCCAGCACCGCTTCGCGCTGCTTCCGCGGGTGCGCTTCGCTTACCACGCGCTACTAAATCTCGCAGGCACATGAAGGTGGGGATTCCAAGGGCGTGTGCACGCTATGCAAATGGCCGTGGTACCCCACACCAACCTCGGCACCGTTTCATGCTGTTAAATCTCACCCAACAAAAAACCCCACAAGCTAAGCTTGCGGGGTTTGGCGTTAACTGGCGCTAGTGTAAAAGCGTCAGCGGGCGTGTTTAGCCGAGCAGGTGCTCGACTGCTGCACGCTCTTCGCGCAGTTCTTTCTCGGTGGCTTTCATCTTCTCTTGGCTGAATTCGTCAATTTCGAAGCCTTGAACGATTTCATACTTGCCACCCTGGCAACGCACTGGGTAGGAGTAGATGATGCCTTCGTCGATGCCGTAGCTGCCGTCAGACGGAATTGCCATGCTGACGATGCCTTTGGAACCCAGCGCCCAGTCGTGCATGTGGTCGATGGCGGAAGAGGCAGCAGAAGCGGCAGAAGAAGCGCCACGTGCCTTGATAATCGCCGCGCCGCGCTGCTGCACGGTGGGGATAAAGTCGTTTTCGTACCAGTCGCGCTCAACCAGATCGAACGCTGCTTTGCCGTCGACTTTGCACTGAGCCAGATCCGGGTACTGGGTAGCACTGTGGTTGCCCCAGATGATCATGTTTTCAACGTCAGTGACGTGCTTACCGGTTTTCTGAGCCAGCTGGGTCAGGGCGCGGTTGTGATCCAAACGCGTCATGGCGGTGAACTGACCTGCGTCCAGATCCGGCGCGTTGCAGGAAGCAATTAGCGCGTTGGTGTTGGCCGGGTTACCGACGACCAGCACTTTCACATCACGGCTGGCGTGATCGTTCAATGCTTTACCTTGAACGGAGAAGATCGCTGCGTTGGCTTCCAGCAGGTCTTTACGCTCCATGCCTGGGCCACGCGGACGTGCGCCAACCAGCAAGGCGAAATCAGCGTCTTTGAACGCTACGTTCGGGTCATCGGTGGCAACGATGTCTTGTACCAGCGGGAAGGCACAGTCGTTAACTTCCATTACCACGCCGTTCAGGGCGTCCATTGCCTGGGGAATTTCCAGAAGCTGGAGAATGACAGGCTGATCCGGCCCCAACATGTCGCCAGCGGCGATGCGGAAAATAAGAGAGTAGCTGATCTGACCGGCGCCGCCGGTAATCGCAATACGTACTGGATCTTTCATCATTGCTCCTTGATTGGTTCGCCTAGGGATGGTTCTCGCCTGAGGAGTGGCTTAACAGAACTCAAGACGCAAAGATGGTATGCCCAGCCGGGGAAAAACTCAATCAGACATGAGACTACAACCCATTTACCAACCTTGCTATCCGCTCAATGGCTTGCTACTCGCTGAAAAGGCTGAGTTGCGCTATGGTATCTTCGGCTTTATGGCCTCCTTTCTTGTTTTGCTAAGGACATGGATGCTCCATGCGAAAAATTCCGTTTTCTTATGCCTTGGCTAGCCTACTGGTGCTGGCGCTAGTGATATGGCTCGCTTTTGGTAATTTTCAGCGCTTTCAAACCACGCCCCCAGACGCCCCTGCGCGCAGCGAAGCAGGTTCGCGGGTTGAAATTGTCGTGCAGCAGAGCACGCCGTTTATTCCTCAGCAAATCGTCCAGGGCCAACTGACGGCAGAGCGCGAAACCACCCTGCGCGCCAACGTCGCAGGCTTTGTGGCTGAGAAGCCGGTCGCGCAAGGTAGCCGCGTTGCGGCGGGCGATACGCTACTGGTGCTGGATAATGACGCTCTGCCCGAGCAGCTACAGCAGGCCCGGGATGAACTAGCCGTGGCCGAGGCGGAGTATGCCGGGGCTCGCAACCTGCGCCAACGGGAGCTGATTTCCCAGCCCGAGTTACTGCGCCTGCAGAGCGCACTAAGCGCCAGCGCTGCTTCCGTGGCGCAACTGCAGAAGCAGTTGGACGACAGCCGACCCACCGCACCTTTCGATGGTGTGCTGAACCGCGTTCAGGTGGAGCTAGGCGACCTATTACAGCCCGGTGAAGAGTGGGGCCAACTGGTCGATGACCGCCGTTTGAAAGGTGCGGCCTGGGTTTCTCAGCAGCAAGTGGGCGATTTAAGCGAGGGGTTACCGGTCACCGCGCGGCTACTCAATGGCGACCACCTCGAAGGTGAGCTGACCTTTGTTAGTCACCGCGCTGAAGAGGCCACTCGCAGCTTTTATATCGAAGCCACGCTGGATAACCCGGCCGGTAAACGCTTAGCAGGCGGCAGTGCGGAGTTGACCATTACGCTGCCACCCCGCCAGGTGCATACCCTTTCGCCTGCGCTGCTGAGTTTGAATAGCGAAGGCCAACTGGCGGTCAAGCACCTGGATGAGAACGAAACAGTACAGCAGACCACCGTGGAGCTGGTGAGTGCCGATACGCAGCACGCCTACGTGACTGGCCTACCCGACCCGCTACGCCTGATCACGTTGGGCGCTGGCATGGTAGATATCGGTGAGACAGTGACCCCGGTGCCTGTTGAAGAGGCGATTATTTCACAGCCGGCGGAACAGGATAGCGTTCATGCGCCAGTTGATTAATGCGGCGCTAGCCCACACTCGCACGACATTACTGCTACTGGTGAGTCTTCTATTGGCGGGCATCACTGCCTGGCAGATGATTCCTAAAGAAGCTAACCCCGACGTCACCATTCCGATGATTTATGTCTCGCTGACACTGGAGGGGGTGAGCCCCGAGGATGGCGAACGGCTGCTGATTCGCCCCATGGAGCAGGAACTGCGTGGCATTGAAGGGTTGCGCAAGTTCACCGCCCAATCCAGCGAGGGGCATGGCTCGATTACTCTGGAATTCGACCCTGGCTTTGATCCCGACACCGCGCTAACCGATGTACGTGACCGGGTGGATATTGCCCGCAGCGAACTACCTTCCGAGGCCGATGAGCCGCGGGTGATGGAGGTCAACGTCTCGGAGTTTCCGGTGTTGACCATTGGCCTCTCCGGGCAGTTGGATACCCGTGAGCGCATGACGATTGCCCGACGCTTGCAGGAGGAGATCGAAGGTATTGCCGATGTGCTGGAAGTCGATATTGCCGGTGAGCGGGAAGATCTGCTGGAGATCGTCGTGGATCCGCTGGTATTGGAAAGCTACGGCGTCGACTTTGACACGCTATTTAATCAGGTATCGCGCAATAACCGCTTGGTGGCAGCGGGCAGTTTGGATACCGGCGCGGGGCGCCTGGCGCTGAAAGTCCCCGGTATTATCGAGTCCCTTGACGATGTTATGAATATGCCGGTCAAGGTCGATGAGGATCGTGTGGTCACCTTTGGCGATGTGGCCTGGATCAACCCTACCTATAAAGACCCCGAAGGCTTTGCCCGCATCGATGGCCAACCAGCGGTGGTGCTGGAAGTTTCCAAACGCGCCGGGGCGAATATCATCGCCACCATTGGCGCGGTGCGTGACCGCTTAGCCGATGCAGATGACTTACTTCCCGAGCAGTTGCGTTTCACCACTATTCTGGATGAGTCGACCACCGTTAAGAACATGCTCTCCGAGCTGCTCAATAACGTACTGACCGCCGTTGTGCTAGTGCTGATTGTAGTGGTCGCGGTGATGGGCTGGCGCATGGCGCTGCTGGTGGGGCTTACCATTCCCGGTGCCTTCTTAACCGGTATTCTGCTGGTATGGGCATTTGGTTTTACGCTCAATATCGTGGTGCTGTTTGCACTGATTCTGGTGGCGGGCATGCTGGTGGATGGCGCTATCGTGGTCAGCGAGCTTGCCGACCGCCATCTGCGCGATGGCCAAACACCTCATCAGGCGTGGCTCAACGCTGCTGCAAGAATGAGCTGGCCGGTGATTGCCTCGACGGCCACTACGCTGGCGGTCTTTATTCCCCTGCTGTTCTGGCCCGGCGTGGTCGGTCAGTTTATGAAGTACCTGCCTGCCACAGTGATTTTGTGCCTGCTGGCATCGCTGGCCATGGCGTTGGTGTTCTTACCTACTCTTGGGCGCCTGTTTACGCGTACCACCGCAACCACGACAGACGCCAACCATGATGAGGCGACGACTTCCTTTGGGCGTGGCTATCGCCACCTGCTGGCAAGGCTACTTATGCACCCTGCCTGGGTACTGCTGGTGACCGTATTGTTAATGGCTCTGCTGTATACCGGCTATGCGCGCTTTAACCACGGTGTCGACTTCTTCCCAGCCGTAGAGCCTGACAGCGCCCAGGTGTTGGTGCGCGCCCGAGGCGACTTCTCCGCCGTTGAAACCGACGCCATTGTGCAGCGGGTGGAAGCCAAACTATCCGGCATGAGTGAAGTGCGAGCGTTGTATGCGCGCTCCTTTGCGGTGCCTAACCAGCAGATGGGCAACGATGTGATTGGCATGCTGCAGTTCCAGTTTATCGATTGGCATGAGCGTCGCCCTGCCCAGGCCATTTTGGACGACATGGCCGAGCGCGCCGGAGATATTCCCGGCATTACGCTAGAGTTTCAGGAGCAGGAGATGGGCCCCGGTGGCGGTAAGCCAATCGTGCTTGAGGTCAGCGCCACGAATCCCGACGTCGCCGATGCAGGCGTTAACCAGATAACCCAACTAATGCGCGAGCTGGGTGGCTTTACCGACATTGAGGATAACCGCAGCCTTCCGGGCGTGGAGTGGCAGGTTAACGTGGATCGCGAAGCGGCGGCGCGCATGGGTACCGATGTAACGACCATTGGAAGCGCGGTGCAACTGCTGACGACCGGCCTTCAGGTGGCTAGCTATCGCCCGCCGGAAGTCAGCGATGAAGTGGATATCCGCGTGCGTCTGCCGCAAAACTGGCGTTCGCTGGATCAGCTTGAGCGCTTGACCATCAACACTCAGCGGGGCCAAGTGCCGATCTCGAATTTTGTGACTCTGGAACCGGCGCCGAAGGTCGGTACCCTTAATCGCATCAATGGTCGCCGGGCGATTACCATTGAGGCTGACTTAGCACCGGGCTATCTCGCTGATGAGCGCCTAACTGCCCTGCTAGCCGCAAGCAGCGGCAGTTTGCCTGATGGCCTGATGGTCAACGTGGCGGGTGAGCAGGAGGATCAGCAGGAGTCGATGCAGTTCTTAGCCAGTGCCTTCCTGATTGCTATCGGTTTGATGGCGCTGATTCTGGTCACTCAGTTCAATAGCTTTTATCAGGCGGGGTTGGTGCTCTCGGCGATTGTGTTCTCCACCGCGGGTGTGCTCATGGGCCTACTGATTACCGGCCAGGCGTTTGGCATTGTCATGGTGGGGATGGGCGTGATTGCTCTGGCGGGTATCGTGGTCAATAACAACATTGTTTTGATCGATACCTACAACGAACTGCGCGGCCAGGGTATGACACCCGGCGAAGCCGCCCTTGAAGCGGGCTGTTTACGCCTACGCCCTGTGCTGTTAACGGCGATTACCACGGTATTGGGGCTCATGCCGATGGTGCTGGGGATCAATGTAGACCTGTTCACCCCTGCCCTGGGCTTTAATGCGCCCTCCGCCCAGTGGTGGACGCAGATGTCGAGCGCCATAGCCGGCGGCCTCACCTTCGCCACCGCGCTAACACTGCTGCTTACGCCGTGTATGTTGGTGATTGGGGGTAAGCTTCGTCGTAGGGGGTGAATGGTGAATGGTGAATGGTGAATGGTGAATGGTGAATGGTGAATGGTGAATGGTGAATGGTGAATGGTGAATGGTGAATGGTGAATGGTGAATGGTGAATGGTGAATGGTGAATGGTGAATGGTGAATGGTGAAGGGTGAATGGTGAATGGTGAATGGTGAATGGTGAATGGTGAATGGTGAATGGTGAATCGATTATAAGGTATTGGGCACCCACCGCGTTATGTGCACGCGTGATTTAGTAGCGCGGCGTAAGCGTTAGCGCACCCGCGGAAGCAGCGCGAAGCGGTGCCGGGGTTGAAGCGGGATTACCATGGAGCAAAAGCGCCGCATAGCGGCGCCTGTCTAATGGAAGGTCTTACTTAAGCGGGGGCTTTGGTGTGCTGCGGGCTGTGTGCGGCGTGTAAGCGCGCGATCAATTGGTCTTCCAGCGCGAAGCGTTCGGTAAGGCCACGGGCTAAGCGGTCGATCCAGGCAGGTAGGCGGGCGATGTTTTGCTCGCAGCTAAGCGTGGAGCCAAAATCGGTATCGAACTCCAACACCATCTCGGTGGACATTTCTAAACGCTCAAGCAACTTCTCCGCGATGACGAGCGCGCCCTCGTCGCTAAAGGCCCGTGCCTCTTCCGAGAGCTGGGGGTAAATCTCAAAGTGACCGGCGCTGATGTAATCCATCAGCTTTTCACTAAACGTATCGATAGGCGCTTTGCTCACTGCTTCCAATTCAGCATCACACGCTTCTTTTAGCTCAATAAAGCTGATCAATAGCTGACGGCGCTGATCCAGCCAGCGGTCAATCAGGGAATGCACGCCTCCCCAGCGCTCCAGGGCATTTTTGCAATCTTCGAGCATGGGGCTTTCTCCTTAAAGTCACCTTTAACTGCTATTAATAACTACTATCAAACGCTCAGATCAAATAATAGGCTTAGAGTCGCGCCTCCCACTACCTCTGTCAATCCCAGCAAGTACGGTTTCCATGGTACTAAAAGTTCACTGCCCATAACGCTTTCTTCTATGGCTGATAACCAGCGCTCTCAAGCGGCAGCCCCTGCCATATTCCTGCGTCTATTTATGCTCTCATCTTCCGGCCACCATTGCGAGCACAGCCGCATGAGGGCTTTAAACGCTCGCACGCCTACTCACAGAAAAATACTTTAAGCTTAAAAAGTTTATACTTGAATTTTATAGAGCCCTCTCCTATCTTCAGGAAAGAGAGTGTTTTCCGTGGAGAATAAAAATGAGAATCGCCTGCCTGGGTGGAGGGCCTGCTGGCCTCTATTTCGCTATCAGCATGAAGCTACACGATCCCTCCCATGAGATCGTGGTGATTGAGCGCAACCGTGCAGACGACACCTTCGGCTGGGGCGTGGTGCTGTCAGACGAAACCCTCGACAACCTGGCGGCCAACGACCCGGTCAGTGCAGAGCGCATTCGTGAGCATTTCGCCTATTGGGACGACATTGCGGTCGTTCATAAAGGCGCCAAAACCGTCTCTACAGGCCATGGATTTTGTGGCATTGGCCGCCGCCAACTGCTGATTCTGCTACAGGAACGCGCTCGCGAGCTCGGCGTGGAGATGCGCTTTGAAACCGATATTACAGAAGCCTCCATTGAGCAGTACCGGCGTGAGTATGACTTGGTCTTGGCCGCCGATGGCCTTAATTCTCTCACCCGCCAAACCTACGCCGATCACTTCAAGCCCGACATTGATGTACGAGCGTGCAAGTTCGTTTGGCTGGGTACCCATCAAACCTTCAACGATGCTTTCACCTTTATTTTCGAGAAGACCGAGCATGGCTGGGTGTGGGCCCACGCTTATCAGTTTGATAGGGATACGGCGACCTTTATTGTCGAGTGCAGTGAGGCCACCTGGCAGGCGTTTGGCTTTGGCGAAATGAACCAGCAGGAGTCGATTGCAGTCTGCGAGCGCATCTTTGCCAAGCATCTCGACGGCCACGCGCTGATGACCAATGCTAACCATATACGCGGCTCCGCCTGGATCAATTTTCCACGGGTACTCTGCGAACGCTGGAGCTATGAGAACGTAGTTTTGATGGGTGACGCCGCCGCCACCGCACACTTTTCAATTGGCTCCGGCTCCAAGCTCGCGCTGGAGAGTGCCATTGCACTGGCTAATTACTTGCACAGCGAAAGCAGCATGGCAGCTGCCGTTGCTCGCTATGAAGAGGATCGCCGCTTCGAAGTGCTGCGCTTACAGTCAGCCGCGCGCAACTCCACCGAGTGGTTTGAGCAGGTGGAGCGCTACCTGGATCTCGACCCGGTGCAGTTCAACTACTCGCTATTGACCCGCTCCCAGCGCATCAGTCACGAAAACCTGCGGGTACGCGACCCACAGTGGCTAGAAAGTGCAGAGCGCTGGTTCCAAACCGAGGCAGGCAACTCTGGCAGCGCCCGTGCACCGATGTTTGCGCCTTATCAACTACGCGATATGACGCTGGTTAATCGCGTGGTGGTCTCTCCCATGGCCCAGTATAAAGCCGTCGATGGCTGCCCTACCGATTGGCACTTTAGCCACTATGCCGAACGCGCCAAGGGTGGCGCAGGCCTGGTATATACAGAGATGACCTGCGTCAGCCCCAGTGGGCGAATCACCCCCGGCTGCCCAGGCTTGTACGCGCCCGAACATGAAGCAGCGTGGAAGCGTCTTTGTGATTTCGTACACGCCGAAACCCAGGCCAAGCTGTGCGCCCAAATCGGCCATTCAGGAGCAAAAGGCTCTACCCAGTTGGGCTGGCAAGAGATGGATGCCCCGCTTGCGAATGGCAATTGGCCAATATTGGCAGCTTCAGCACAGCCCTGGTCAGCGCGTAACCAAGAGCCCAAGGCAATGGATCGCGACGATATGGATCGGGTGCGCGATGAGTTTGTCAGTGCGGCGCAGATGGCCGATCGCGCGGGTTTTGACATGATCGAGATTCACGCCGCCCACGGCTACCTGCTCTCTTCGTTTATCACGCCATTAACCAACCATCGTGACGATGAGTACGGCGGCTCGCTGGATAACCGGCTGCGCTACCCGCTTGAAGTGATCAACGCCGTGCGCCGCGTTTGGCCTGCCCATAAGCCGCTGTCGGTGCGTATTTCTGCCAACGACTGGTGCGGCGATGAAGGCATCACCCCAGACGATGCGGTGGAGATCGCCAAACGGTTGCGCGATGCGGAGGTGGATATTGTCGATGTCTCTGCCGGACAAACCGCGACCCAGGCAAAGCCGGTCTATGGACGTATGTTCCAAACGCCCTTCTCTGACCGGATACGTAACGAGACGCCTATCGCCACCATGGCGGTGGGCAATATCTATCAGGCCGACCATGTGAACTCGATTCTGATGGCTGGACGCGCCGACTTAGTCTGTATCGCCCGCCCTCATCTCGCCGACCCTTACTGGCTGCTGCACGTGGCCGCGGGACTGGGTGACAGTGAGGTGGAGTGGCCAGCGCCCTACCGGGCAGGGGCCGATCAGCTACAGCGCTTGGCTGAACGTGGCGAGGGCTGGGTATGAGCCAATCCGATAGAAACTCGGCAGCGAACAGCCTGGCAGGCAAGCGGGCGGTGATTACCGGCGGCGGCAGCGGTATCGGTGCGGATATGGCCCTGGCCTTTGCCAAAGAAGGCGCCGAAGTCACCATTACTGGCCGCCGTGAGGCAGCCCTTCAAGCCGTTGCCGAGCAGCATGATGGCATTCGTACCGCCGTGGTCGATGTCACCGACGAAGCCGCCATGGTGGCGCTATTCGAGAAAATCGGCAGTGTGGATATCGTTATCGCCAACGCCGGGGCGGCAGAGAGCGCGCCGTTTGCCAAGACCTCGTTTGAGCAGTGGCAGCGCATGTTGAATGTAAACCTTAGCGGGGTGTTTCTGACCCTGCGCGAGGGCTTGAAACAGTTGAACGACGGCGGGCGCCTTATCGCCGTTGCCTCCACCGCGGGCCTGAAAGGCTACGCCTATGTGGGCGCTTACTGCGCGGCCAAACACGGCGTGGTGGGGCTGGTGCGTTCACTGGCGGCTGAAACCGCCACCCGAGATATGACCGTTAATGCGCTCTGCCCGGGTTTTACCGATACGCCGTTACTGGCCGCCAGCGTGGAGAATATTGTGACCAAAACCGGCCAGTCAGCCGAACAGGCCACCGCGCACTTTCAATCGACCAACCCCACCGGTCGCTTAGTCACTCCCGCAGAAGTCACCGCGACGGCCCTATGGCTATGCGGGCCTAACAGTGGCGCAATAAACGGCCAGGCGATATCAATCTCAGGAGGAGAGGTATGACGGCAGAAAGCTTAAGCAAGGAGCGCCTGCGCTTATGGCTGCGCATGCTGCGGGTTACCCGTCAGGTGGAGTCCGAGCTGCGCGAACGCCTGCGCACCGAGCACGACTCTACACTGCCGCGTTTTGATGTGATGGCCGCGCTATATGCCGCTGAGGAGGGCCTGAAAATGAACGAGCTCTCCAAGCGGCTGCGGGTTTCCAACGGCAACGTCACCGGCATTATTGACCGCTTGGTGGAGGATGGCGCCGTGGAACGTATTGCTATTGAGGGCGACCGGCGCGCCACGCGGGTCTGCCTGACCAGCGCTGGCCGCGAAAGCTTCAGGGCCATGGCCGTTGAGCATGAACTCTGGATCAATGCGCTATTTGAGGGTGTGACTGAAGAGGACGCCCACCACATAGGCGAGTTGCTGCATCGTTTACCGGCTGCTCCTCACGATGCCTCCTTATCTTAACGACGGCGACTCCGATTAATCACTGACAGGCGAGAACAAGAATATGAAGAGCATGGCTGACCTGGCCCCCGAGCACTTTATTTGGGAAATGAGTGGTGATGTCGCCGTTATCCGGTTGAATCGCCCAGAGCGCAAGAACCCGCTGACATTCGAGAGCTACGCCGAGCTGCGCGATACCTTTCGTGACTTGGCCTATGCATCCGATGTGCATGCCGTGGTGTTTACCTCTAACGGCGATAACTTCTGCTCCGGCGGCGACGTACATGAAATCATCGGCCCCCTAGTGGGCAAGGATATGAAGGGACTGCTCGAGTTCACCCGCATGACCGGGGATCTGGTCAAGGCCATGCTGAACTGCGGCAAACCGATCATTGCCGCCGTCGACGGCATCTGCGTTGGCGCGGGGGCGATTATTGCTATGTCCTCGGATATTCGTTTTGCCACCCCCCGCGCCAGCACGGCGTTTCTGTTTACCCGGGTGGGCCTGGCGGGCTGTGACATGGGCGCCTGCGCCATTCTGCCGCGCATTATCGGCCAAGGCCGCGCCGCCGACCTGCTCTACAGCGGCCGTAGCATGAGTGCCGAGGAAGGCCTCCAGTGGGGCTTTTACAACCGAGTGATCGAACCAGACTCCCTGGAAGAAGACGCCATTGCTTACGCCACCCGCCTGGCTCAGGGCCCCACCTTCGGCCACAGCATTACCAAAACCCAGCTAAACCAGGAGTGGTCGATGAGCCTGGAGCAGGCCATCGAATCGGAAGCCCAGGCCCAGGCGATCTGCATGCAGACCAACGATTTCGAGCGCGCCTACCACGCCTTCGTAGCCAAGCAAAAACCTGAGTTCAAGGGGGACTGATGAGCGACAAGAGCTTTCTAGCGTGGCCCTTTTTCGAGGCCAGACACCGCGAACTTTCCGAGCAGCTCGAAGCGTGGTGCCGCACTGAACTACCCCGCGACCACAGCGATGTGGATGCGACCTGCATTCAACTGGTACGCGATTTAGGCAAAGCTGGGTTTCTGGAAGGCACTGCGGGCGAGCATATCGATGTGCGCAGCCTGTGCCTAATCCGTGAAACCCTGGCCCGCCATGATGGCCTGGCCGATTTTTCGTTTGCCATGCAGGGGCTGGGAACCGGTGCGATCAGCCTATACGGCAGCGATGAACAGAAGCAATGGCTGGATAAAACCCGCCGGGGTGAAGCCATTTCTGCGTTTGCCCTGAGCGAGCCCCGCTCGGGGTCTGATGTGGCCCAACTGGATACCACCGCCGAGCGTGACGGCGATAGCTACCGGTTGAATGGCGAAAAGACCTGGATCTCTAACGGCGGCATTGCCGATATCTACACGGTCTTTGCCCGCACCGGTGAAGGGCCCGGCGCTAAAGGGCTTTCAGCCTTTTTAGTGCCTGCCGACACCCCAGGGCTGGAAATTCGTGAACGCCTGGAGTCTGTGGCACCTCACCCGCTGGCACGGCTGGGCTTCAACGATATGGTGCTGCCTGCCAGTGCGCTGATTGGCCAGCCTGGTCAAGGCTTTCGGATTGCCATGTCGGTGCTGGACGTTTTCCGCTCCACGGTAGGTGCGGCAGCCCTCGGCTTCGCCCGCCGGGCACTGGAAGAGTCGCTCTCCCGCAGCCGCTCCCGGGAGCTGTTTGGCGCCACCCTCTCCGACTTACAGATGGTGCAGGGCCACTTGGCTGATATGGCGCTAAACGTGGATGCCTCCGCCCTGCTGGTTTACCGCGCTGCCTGGACGAAAGATCAAGGCGCTGAGCGGGTGACCCGTGAAGCGGCAATGGCCAAGCTATTTGCCACCGACCAGGCCCAGCAGGTGATTGACCAGGCAGTACAGCTTCACGGCGGCGACGGCGTTCGCAAAGGCCATATTATCGAAAGTCTCTACCGGGAAATCCGCGCGCTGCGAATTTATGAAGGCGCTTCAGATGTACAAAAAGTAGTCATTGCCCGCAGCATGCTCGCGGAAGAGTGAATAGCAAAAAACCGTACAGTAGCTCTCAAAAACAATAAAACACAACGCCAGACACCGTATCCCTGCCCCAGGGCCATCACAGTTGGAAATGACGTCTTTGAATATCTCCGTTAACGGGAGAAGAGAGCAGGTTGAAGCGAGGGTCTTTTGACAGGGCCGGAAAATGTTCCCGACAAATCCGCCATTCCCGCCATCCATGGCGGTCAGATGTCAAAAGTAGCGCCCAAGGAAGGGTTCACAGCGCCCTCGCGGAAGCCTGCTCTCGAGACCAAAGAGGTGCAGACCACCATCTGAGAAGGATCTGATTCCTATATGGCTTGGGCAGGAATAAACAACGACACCAAATACGGAGGTTGGTCATGTACATCCAGTCGGCCCATGCTGATACTTTTGCGCGGGATAACCTGCCACCCACTGATTGCCAGCCTGAGTTCCTGCTCGCGGGCTACCATTATCCCCAACGACTTAACGTGGGCGTTGAGCTCTGCGATCGGCTGCTCGACCAGGGTCACGGTGAACGAATTGCCTTAGCGGGCAACGGCCGTCGTCGCACCTATCAAGAGCTCACTGAGTGGACCAACCGCCTTGCCCACGTGCTGGTCGAAGACCTGGGCATGGTTCCCGGCCAGCGGGTATTGATCCGTTCCGCCAACAACCCGGCCATGGTGGCCTGTTGGCTGGCCGCCACCAAGGCGGGGGCCGTGGTGGTCAACACCATGCCGATGCTACGCACCAAAGAGCTATGCCAGGTAATCGATAAAGCGGAAATCAGCCTAGCCCTGTGCGATACCCGCCTGCTCGATGAACTGGTTGAGTGCCAACAACACAGCCCGGTACTCAAACGTGTGGTTGGCTTTGATGGCACGGCTAACCACGACGCCGAGCTTG
>Ga0208919_1000216_pt1 | contig 42247 bp, 62 predicted proteins | sample 4_EtaG_FD_184076 | JGI IMG/M metagenome (GOLD analysis project Ga0208919, IMG submission 184076) | Marine viral communities from the Subarctic Pacific Ocean - 4_ETSP_OMZ_AT15127 metaG (SPAdes) (version 3) | ecosystem: Environmental > Aquatic > Marine > Oceanic | place: Pacific Ocean | collected... | reverse complement strand
CGATAAAGGACTAAGTGGAGGAGTAAGATCTGGGCCACCGCCTAAGAAAGGACCAAATCCACAGGGAATTTCAATTAAACATGCAAAAAAAATCTTACGAAAATCTAAACAACACAAGTAAATTATTATTTTTAGCTGGATTGTTTGATGGTGAAGGAAGTTTTGGAATTTGGGGTAAGGGTAATGGTAAAAAATCATTTCAATGTTCTGTTGAGATGTGTGATAAGGATTCTGTAGACAAATTTTCTAAATTTTTTGGTGGAAACGTTGTAAAACCAAGAATAAGAAAAGCCCACTGGTCACAAACTTACAAATGGAAGCTTTCTGGTAGTAGGGCTTTCGAATGTATAAATAAAATGATAGAATATATGTGTCAACGTAGACAGGAGAAATACGAAAATGTGGTTAAGCGCAATTAAATTAGCCGTCTCTGCTGGAAGTAAAATTTATGCTAACAAGCAGAGAACAAAAATGGCAATGTCAGATGCACAGCTTATGCATGCATCTCGTATGGCCGAAGGAAAAGAAGCTTACCAGGGCAAATTGTTAGAAGCTCGTCAGTCGGACTGGAAGGACGAGGCCGTTTTGATAATTTTAAGTTTGCCCGTGTTGGTGCTCGCTTGGGCAGTCGTATCGGATGATCCGACAGCGATGGACAAGGTAAAATTGTTCTTCGAGATGTTTTCGCAGCTGCCGGGATGGTTTACAAATTTATGGATCCTTGTCGTGGCGAGCATTTATGGTATAAAGGGTACACAAATATTTCGTAATGGAGGAAAAAAATAATGACAAAATTATGTCCAAGAGGTAAGGCTGCAGCTAAAAGAAAATTTCGAGTATATCCTTCAGCATATGCTAATGCATACGCTAGTAAAATTTGTGCAGGTAAAATTAAAGATCCAAGTGGCACAAAAAGAAAAGATTTTAAAGGACCTAAACCAACAGGTGCTAAAAAAGGTGCGTTGATGATTATGATTGCAGTTGGTAAAAAGAAAAAAGTACAAAAGAAAATGGGTGGCGGAATGACTGCAGGTTCTAGATCTGCTTTAGGTAGATTACAAAAAGCTGCAATGATGAGTAAAGGTGGTGGCTTTGATGCAGGCACTCCAGGCAAAGTAAGAGATATTTTAAATAAACAAGTAAGAGTTGGTAATAGAATTGCTGGTAGAAGACCTACAAAAAGTGATATGGATAAGTTAAAAAAAATAGGAAGACCAAAACTAGAAAAAATTTTAAGAAGCAAAAAGTTTAATAAAGGCGGTGAATCAAAAGATAAAATGAAAACTAAACCTTATGGTATTGAAGACAGAAAAGTCAAAATAGAAAAAATAATGACCAGAAAAGAAAAAGCTGCTAAAGACAAAAAATATGGAATAGGCTTGTATATGAGTAAAGGTGGTGGTGCTGATTTTATTAATACTGTCAAACCTAGAAAAAGAGGTAACCCTGCAGTAGTTACAAACTCTGATGAAAGAGCTAAGAAAAAAGGTATTATAAGAAAAGCAAATAAATACTCACAAGGTGGAGATGCAAAAATTAAAAAAGTTATTAAAGGATTAAGAAAAGCATCTAAAACACATGCTGGCCAAGCAAAAACTTTAAGTACAATCAAACTTAGAGGTGGTGGAGCTGCAATAAGAGGTACAAATTTCAAAGGCGTTTTCTAATGTATAAGAGAGGCACCTGTTGGGAAGGCTATGTCCAAGCTGGTATGAAAAAGAAAGGGAACAAAATGGTTCCCAATTGTGTACCAGCAGGTTCAAAAAAAATGGCCCAAGGTGGTTTAACAAAATGGTTTAAAGAAAAATGGGTAGATATTGGAGCAAAGAAAAAAGGTGGAAAGTTTCAAGAGTGTGGACGAAAGTCTGCCAGTGGTTCAAAAAGAAAATACCCAAAATGCGTACCGCTTGCAAAAGCCACAGCGATGACAAAGTCGCAAAAGGCCTCTGCTGTCAGCAGAAAAAGAGCAGCAGGTAACACAGGACCAAAACCAACAAACGTAAGGACATAACATGTGGAAATGGATTGTAAATTTATTTAAACCTAAAAAACAACTTCCAGTTATAACTTCTGTAAAACCTAAAATAGATTTATCAGGTCTTACAAAAGGAGATTTGAAAAAATTAAGAAAACAGGGAAAAATATAAATTTTTTAGTTTGCAACCATCTTATATTTAATATAAATAATCTTCATGATTAATGGAGATAGTATTGAGTATGAAATACTTGAAGAAGCCTGCAAAACATTAGACAAAGATGACTTATTAACAGCTGAGATTGGTGTAAGACAAGGACAAGGTTCTAAAGTAATTCTTGATTCATTAATATTTAAAAAACATTGGCATATAGGTATTGATCCTTATGGAAATATTAAATACCGTCACTTTGACAATGATAAAAATAAAACCTGGAATGGGAATTCTACTCCTCCTAGTTATCCTAATTCAATGAAACAACAATTAATAAAAGATTTAGATTATCCTAATTTTACTTTGTATCAATTAGGTGATGATGAGTTCATGAAAAGATTTTCTGATGGTGTTCCAATCTACAATGAAAAAAAAGAAGTAAAATCAAAATATGATTTAGTTCATTTTGATGGACCACATAGTACAATCGATGTAATTAGAGAGGCTTTATTTTTTGGAGAAAGATCTCATGCAGGAACTGTATTTGTTTTCGATGATTATCCTAAATATGATATGGATGCTGTTTTAAAAATAATTGTTAATGAATATGGATTTATGTTATTAAAACAAGGTACAAATAAAATATCACTTAAGAGAAATTGATGGACATTGATACAATTTCGTTAGTACAAACTACAATTAAGAAAAATCTTCATTCTTTAAAACAACACGCTATATATGGTGTTGACACCATAGAGAAACTACAATATGTTAGAGGTCAAATCAGGTCATTAGAAGACCTGCAACAGGATCTTAATGACCTGCTTGTTACAACGGAGTAAGAAGATGATAGAGTCCACGGAGACACCGAAACGGACTGAAGCACTTCTAGATGCCTACAAGGCAAAAGAAGAAGTTGAAACAGTCCTCGATCCAAAAGCGATCGATAAATCAACATTAGATAAATTACCAACACCAACTGGATATAGAATTTTAGTTCTGCCTTTTGCAGGACCAAAAAAAACCAAAGGTGGAGTGTGGTTGTCTGATACAACACAAGAAACAATACAAATGACTACAGTGTGTGGTCTTGTGCTTAAAATGGGAGATCTTTGTTATCACGACAAAGAAAAATTCCCTAAAGGCCCATGGTGCAAACTAAATCAATGGATAATTTTTAGTAGGTACGCGGGTTCAAGATTCAAAATAGATGGAGGAGAAGTTAGAGTTTTAAATGATGATGAAGTCATTTCAACTATTACTGATCCAAATGATATTTTGCACCATTATTAAGGAGGACTAAATGGCAGAAGAAAATAAAAATCCAGAAGTTGAAATAGATACTGATGGCGTAAATGAAGAAACAGTAACAGTAGATGCTCCTAAAGTATCCACTGAAGCTTTTGAAAAAAAACAAGATGTAGATCTAGGTTATGTAGATGTTAGTGGAGGAAAAACTGCAAAAGAACTCTTACAAGAAACTAAAACAGAGTCTACAGAAGAAGTTGAAATAGAAGAAAAACCGAAAGTTAAATTTGAACAAAAAGAAGAAGAGGAAGATCCTAATCTTCAAGATTATTCTGAGAAAGTACAAAAAAGAATAAAAAAATTAACTTTTCAAGCTAAGGAGGCAGAAAGAAGAGAAAGAGCTGCTGTTGAATATGCTAAAGGTTTAAAAAATCAATATGAAACTTCTGAAAAAAAGTTTCAAGAAACAGATACTAATTATCTTAAAGAATATAGTGCGAGAGTTGATTCAGAAAGAGACAAAGCAAAAGCTGAATTAAAATCTGCATTAGATTCTCAAGATGCTGATCAAATTATGGAAGCTCAGGATAAGCTTACAAAATTGGCTGTTGAAAAAGAAAAAGTTTCTATGACTCTTGCAGATAAAGAGTCAAAGAATAAAGAAAAAGAATCACAAAACGTAAATAATGTTGAAAATACACAACCACCAATTAGCACTAGAGCACAAGAATGGGCTAGTGACAATGAATGGTTTGGATCTGACAGAGTATTAACTTCTGCTGCTATGGGAATACATGAAGACCTTCTGCAGGAGGGAATTGACGCGGAGAGTGATGTCTATTATAATCAAATCAACAAACGTATGAAGGAGTATTTCCCTCAGAAATTTGCCGAATCTTCTACTGAAGAAAAAACAAAAGCTGCACCCGTCCAAAACGTAGCTTCTGTTAGCAGAAGATCAGGTGGACGCAAGTCTGTGAAACTCACCAAATCGCAGGTAGTTATCGCTAAGAAATTAGGGGTGCCACTAGAGGAATACGCAAAATACGTGAAGGAAGGAGCTTAATATGAAAACTAAAGTAAAAACTTCACGCGAGTCTGAATCTAGAATTAAACTTTCTAGAAAGAAAGATTGGACTCCACCATCCAGTTTGGATGCGCCAGCAGCACCGCAGGGATATGCACATAGATGGATAAGAACTGCAACAAATGGTTTTGAAGATCCAGGTAATGTATCTAAAAAACTAAGAGAGGGTTGGGAATTTGTTAAAGCCGAAACAATTTTAAGTGAAATCGGTGAAAATGATTACCCAGTCATCACTGAAGGAAAACATGCTGGTTTAGTCGGAATTGGTGGCCTTGTGTTGGCAAGGATACCGGAGGAGATATTGAGAAGTCGTGCTGAGTATTTTAGAAAAATAACTCAAGACAGAACAGACGCGGTAGATCGAGATCTTATGAAGGAGCAACACCCGGATATGCCTATCAATATTGATAGACAGTCTAGAGTTACCTTTGGTGGTGGACGTAAGAAATAATTTTTTTGCCATACCTACCGGGATAGCTTGGATAATATAAACAACTAAGTTAAGGAGAACCACTTATGTCAAATCAACTAGAAAAGTTTGGTCTACGACCATACAGAAAACTAGACGGTACGCCATTAGCAGGAGCTCAGAACAGATACACTATTAAACCAGGATATGGCACTGCGATATTCCAAGGAGATTTGGTAATACCAGTTTCTACAGGAAATATCGAAAGACATACTGCTGGTAATGGAAGTGCTGTTGTGGGTGTTTTTAACGGGGTGTTTTATAACGATCCAACTACTCAGAAACCAACTTATAAGAATTTCTACCCTGGTGGAATCACTCCAACTCAAGGCGATATAACGGCTTTTGTTGTGGATGACCCAGATGCAGTATTCTTAATGGATGCGGATCAGAGTTTTGTTAGAGCGGATTTGTTTAAAAACTTTCACGTTACAAACGCTGGCGGCGTAACACAAACAGGAATATCATCAGTACAATTAGATGTTAGTTCATCAGGAACTAAAGTAACATTTGTTGTACAAGCAATTGATATATCACAGGACCCTGAAAATTCAGACGTTACTGTTTCAAATGCTAATATTCTTGTAAGAATCAACAATCACTTCTACCGTCAAGGTGGAACAGGTATAGCGTAATAAAGGAGACATACTATGGCAATATCACGATCCCAACTAGTTAAAGAACTAGAGCCAGGTTTGAATGCTTTATTCGGCCTGGAATATAGTCGTTATGAAAATCAGCATGCTGAGATTTTTACGACTGAAACATCTGACAGAGCTTTTGAAGAAGAAGTAATGTTAAGCGGTTTCGCTTCTGCACCAACTAAACAAGAAGGTGCTGGAGTTGTGTTTGATACAGCAGGTGAAACTTTCACAGCTAGATACAATCACGAAACTATAGCTTTAGCATTTGCTATCACTGAAGAAGCAATTGAAGACAACCTATACGATAGACTTGCGGGCAGATACACAAGAGCTCTTGCAAGATCTATGGCAAACACGAAGCAAGTTAAAGCTGCAAATGTTTTGAACAATGCGCAAGTTACAACTGCAACTGGTGGAGATGGAGTATCATTAATTAATGCTTCACACCCATTAGCAACAGGTGGAACTTTCTCAAACGTTCTAGCGACTGCTGCAGATCTTAACGAAACTTCTCTAGAGCAGTCATTGATTGACATTTCTGGATTTGTCGATGAAAGAGGCTTAAAAATAGCTTCTACAGGAAGAAAAATGATTATTCCAAAAGAACTTCAGTTCACAGCGGAAAGAATCATGAAATCTCCTATGAGACCGGCAACAGCAGATAATGATATCAATGCGATTAACAATATGGGAATGGTCCCTGAAGGTTACAGAGTTAATAACTTTTTAACTGACACAGACTCTTTCTACTTGTTAACTGATATACCTAACGGATTAAAATATTTTGTTAGATCACCTATCAAAACTGCAATGGAAGGCGACTTCGATACAGGTAATATGAGATTTAAAGCTAGAGAAAGATATTCTTTTGGATTCTCAGATCCAAGATGTATATTTGGTAATGGAAATTTACCGACTAGCTAATAGTCAAAATATTTAGCCCAACAGGGTTACTTTAAAAGGGCGGTGTTTACATCGCCCTTTTTTTATTAGAAAAAATTAAATGTTTATTTTTAAAGAATACAATTTAAATACACTTCTTGACAAAAAAGATTTTCAAAACAAAGGCATAAAATATTTAGAAAAATATCCTTGTTGTGATAAAAAAAATTGCACTCATCCTCAATTTCAAAGTGATAATAAATTATGGAAACATAAAGATTTTAGTCCTGTAGCAGGAGAAATTGCTTCTATTATTTTTAAAAATTTAAATAAAGTATTCGATCTTCAAATGAAAATGTGGGTATATTTACAAAAAAAAGATACATCTTTAGATGCCTACAAATGGCATAACCATTATAGAGGTATAACAAAACAAGAATTATCATTTATCATGTATCTTTCTGATACAGATATTGGAACTATTTTTAAGGTTGATGAAAAATTAATAAGATTAAAACCAAAAAAGAATATTTTATATATTTGGGACTCAAAATATGACCATTCTCCAGAACTTGGTAAACACCCTAAAAATAGAGTTATTATAGCAGGAGATTGTCTTTTATATTAGTTTTGGTTATAATGAAAAGACCTAGAAATAAATTATTATGTAGACTGTCTAGGCAGACGGTATAGAGACTACATAATCAACGCTATACAAAGGAGAAAATTATGGCAGGAACACACTTTACAAACGCAGTAATGTTTGCTGGTTTGAATAATAATAAAAAATGGTTTAAAGATTTACCAGTAGATAACAACCCTAACTATGTATGTTATAAAGATGATTTTATTTATAACACACTTCCTTCATCTGAATGGTCAACAGCTATTGCAGACGGTGGGGCAGCAGCTGGAATCTCTAATGAAGTAGGTGGAGCAGTAACTTTGACTTCGGCTAATACTACAGACAATAATGGATTAGCATTGGTTAAAACTGCTAATACTTTTCAAGCTGTAGCAGAAACTAGAGATGGCACTGGAGCAATCACTAATCCTGGAACAATTATTTGGTACGAAGCAAGAATACAAAATAATGATGCTAACGCTACTGACTACGGTACTGGATTATGTGAAACTTTCACAGGATCTGCTGGATGGAGATCTGCAAACAGAATCTCTATTGAGTCTAACAACGGTGAACAGTTTTACAGATTTGTAACTAGAAATGCTGCAGGAACAAATCAAGTAACACACACTGCATATACTATTACTGATAGTTCATATGATACAGTTGGTTTTAGAGTTGATAGAGCTGGAGTAGTTGAGTTTTTTGTTAACAGAGCATTAGCAGCTACTGTTACATCAAACATTAATACTGACGATATGCAAATGTTTGCAGCTTCAGTATCAGCTTCCGCTGCTGGTCAGAGAGTAACTAAGTTAGATTATATTACTTGTACTCAAAACAGAAACGGTTCTGAGTTAATTGGTAAAATATAATAAATAAGTGGCTCCTTCGGGAGCCACAAATAACGGAGTATTTTTATGAGCTTTAAGGGCGACATACAAGCAACAAGATTTACAGCAGCTAGTGCAACTGCAATCATTGCACAACCAGTGAGACTTAAGGGAATATTTATTTCTTCTAGTGGTGGTGGAGCTGGCTCAGTTATTCTTAACACTGAAAAAAAAGCAGGAGGCACAAATTTACTAACAGTTGATGTACCTACAGGAGATGTAGTTTCTTTAAACTTTCCTGAAGATGGAATTTTATTTCCAGAAGGTGTATTTGCTTCAGCAGTAACTAATGTTGCTGCAGTAACTTTATTAACAGACAAATACTCAGGCAAAGGTCTAGTAGGTCAGAACGGATAATTATGAGTGGTGGAGGAAGTTTTACATCAGATCAATCGGTAGCCCATGCTATAAGCACAACACAAATGGTGCCTTTAACAAGAAGAGCTAGATTGACTTCAATACAAGGAAAAGGAAATAACACCAACGGGTCAATAATTTTTAGGACTGGTGGTGCTACGGGAGATATTATTGCAACATATTTATTCGGAGAAGAAGGTTTAGATATGTATTTACCTGGTTCTGGAATTTTATTTTTAGAAGGAATTCATGCAACAATTGCAGGAACAGCTGGTGTAACAATAACATTTACGTAAGATGAGTAGAATCAAACATATAATTTCTGGTGGTAAATATGCTGGAAAAAAAATGTCTGATTTATTAAAAACAATTAAAAAAAGAAAAAACTCTGCTAAATCCAAAAAAGCTATTGAAAAATTAGGTTTAGGAACAAAAAGTTTAACAAAGTATAAACATCGTTCAAGTAGTGGTAGTGGAGATACGGCTGCAATTGTACCTGTAAAAGCTCAAACAGGTAGAGGTAGTTCATTTAAAACACGTGTATTAGGGCCTAAAGGGCAAACACCATATCAAGGAAAACGTCTTGGCTCTGCAGGAAATATGGAGTCTTGGAGAGCAGATATGGAAAGACTTACAAATATGCCTTCATTTAATGAAGTAACAAGATCATTATTTAAGAAAAAAAGAAAAGCTTTAGGTGGTATGTTAAAATTAAAAAGAGGCGGAGACAACATGCCTGCAAGAAACAAGAAAAATTTTAGAGCTACAAAAAAAGGTGCGGGTATGACTGCTGCAGGAGTTGCTGCTTACAGAAGAGCAAACCCTGGTTCAAAATTAAAAACAGCAGTTACTGGCAAAGTAAAAGCAGGTTCAAAAGCTGCGAAAAGACGTAAATCATTCTGTGCTAGAAGTGCAGGACAAATGAAAAAGTTTCCAAAAGCTGCTGCAGATCCTAATTCAAGATTAAGACAGGCTCGAAGAAGATGGAAATGTTAACGCAGTTTATTAAAAAATTATTTGGATATGATATACTCGAGTATAGAATAAGACTTTTAGAAAGAAAAAACTATTGGCGAGAAAAATATAAACATGGCATATCTAAACGCAAACATTCCTCCAATATACTGTAAATTAAGAAAGGAATATCTCTATGATCTTAAAAAAAATAAAGGAAAGTATAGTGACTGTGTTATCTTTAGCATTACTTCCATTTCAGGTCGTTCTATCTTATTTAACATTATGTTACCAAACGGTGCTTGTTATTGGAGATTGCCTATCTCAGCATTTTTTCAAAAACAGTGTGATAGAGCCGAAGTGCCCGATATGCAAGTACATGAGTTGGAATTGTGGAATTGTTTTAGTTATTGGCCTAGTGTTACTTGCTTTGATTGGTTGGATGGTCTAAAGGGTAAATATTTAGGACTAGATAAAAAATTTTATCATGGCAAATATTTATTCACAATCGACTGGGCTCACCCAGACGTTAATATCTTGGATACTGAACACTCTGAAATACCTCAAGAACATAAGTGTGCGCACATTTTGGAGCTTGATAATGGTAATTTTGCAGCTCAACCTAATAATCGTATTTTGTGGCACTGTTCTAGTTATACTACTGATAACGATTGGCCAGATTATACAGTACAAACTACGTATTGGGATGCAGAGGACTCTAGCATGGTTACAGAAGATTCTGATAAGATGTTTTACCAAATGGAAAAAGTAAAAAACGACAAAAGAACATATAATAAATACAAAGATTATGCAGATGATATGTCTTTTGAAAACAACGGTAAAAAAGATGATTGATAAATTTTTATATAAATTTTTTGGAGGTTTAGATTATCTTATTATTAAAATAGGAGTTATTACAGATGAGGGATACAAAGCTATTAGAAAGTTATTTGAAAAAAGAAAAAGAAAAAAATCAAAGTAAACTTTTACAAAAAAATTTAAGACGTGTGGTAAATATTGGTGCAAATGGCACGCAAGATTATGTAATTAAAAAAGGTGTTAACGTAGGAAAGGTAGCAAATAAAAATGGACTTGGCTAGTTTACTTAAAAAAAATTTTGTATTAGTACCTGTAGTAGCTTCAGTGCTAGTTGGTACATTTACTGGCGTTCGTTATATTGTAAATCTTACAGATACCATCAACACTAATCAGCAAGAAATTATAGATATTAAAAGAGATTTAAAAGTTGCCGAAGATAAAATTGTAGATCAAAACACAAGATTAACTTCTGCCGAGTCTACTTGGCAAATGGCAGAAAATTTATACAGACAATTAGCAGATCAAGTTAGAGAACATGACTATGATATTAAGGATTTAAACAGGTAATGCATGGAGGTTCTCAAGATGAATTATTACTTTACCGGATTACTTATTTTGGCCCTCACCATCCTAGCTTTTTTTGTAGAACCCGCATATCCTAGAAATGAATATCTAAATGAGTATGGTGTTAGATGTGGAGAAATGGAAATAAGCACAGAAAGAAGAGACACTAATTATAATTATAGTGATAGTAGTTCTAATGAACAACAAGGTATAAGATTTACGTATAGAAAATATTTAGGCACAGATTGTAAAACTTCAAAGGAAAATGTAGCAATTAAACAACAACTAGAATTAATGAAAATGTGTGGCAGGGTTAATAGTAATCCAAGTCTTGCATATAATTCAAACTTTGATTTATTGGTATCTAAGTGTAGAGGTGTTACTCCTGCACGAGATAACACAAGACCAGCTGACTCACAAAGTTTGTGGGATGACCTGAAAGATGACTATAAAAAAGATAACCCAGAGGTTAATTTAATGGGAGATAAGTTTATAAAATCAAACAAAAGCAAATTGAAAATGCCACCAAAAGATTATATACTGCCATTACCAAAACCAAAAGATGACTAAACCATTAAAAATATCAGAAGAAGCAGCAGTACAAATGCCGATGAAGACCGTAGCGTCTCTGATCGCGATGATCGCAGTTGGCACCTGGGCTTATTTCGGTATTCACGAAAAGCTCAATCAGCACAGCACAAAGATAGAGTTGATGACAAAAGACTTAGAACAAAACTCAGAATTTAGAATTAAATATCCACGTGGAGAACTTGGTCAATCAAGTGGGGAGGCAGAGCTTTTTATGTTGGTAGAACATATGAGTGGTTTGATTGAGTCTATGGATGAAGAACTAAAAGGTATGAGAAATAATAAAATTAATATAGATTTTTTAAAAGAACAAGTATCTAAGCTGCAGGTTGATGTAGAAAAATTAATTAGAAATGGTAATGGAGAACACTAATGGTTGAGATGGTATTTGCACTTTTACTTTTACAAGACCACAAAATTGTGGAGCATCGTTACCACGAGTCCTTATCAAAATGTCTTAAGGCCAAGCGTTATGCTATGAAGGACAGAAGCACTACAGATAGAGTTGTATTTAAATGTATACAATCAAAGGCAAATGTGGAAGTATACATGGGAGAGAAAAAAATAACTTCTTTAATATTGGATTAATGTCCCACCAAATCGTTGATAATTATTTACCAAAAGAAGACTTTACAGAATTAAAAGATTTAATAACTGGAATTAATTTTCCATGGTTTTACACTAATTCAGTTGCAAACATTAATAATGAAAATGAAAAAAATGCATATTTTAGTCATATGATTTTTAATATGACTGCACAAAGTTCTTTTTTTGATTTTTTTTATGAAAAATTAATAAAACATATAAGTCCAATGGGACTTAGAAGAGTAAAAGTAAATTTATATCCTAAATCAGAAAAATTAATTTATCATCCAAAACATGTAGACTTTTCCTTTCCACATAAAGGTTTTATATTATATTTAAATACATGCAATGGCTTTACAATCTTAAATGATGGAACTAAAATAGAAACAATTGAGAATAGGGGATTATTTTTTGACAGTTCATTACCACATAAAAGTACCACATGTACTGATAAAAAAAGAAGATTAAATATTAACGTAAATTATTTTTAATATGGAACTTACACGTAATTTTACTTTAGAAGAATTAACCAAATCGGACACAGCAATCCGTAAGGGTATTAATAACAATCCTAACGCAGAACAAATAGAAAAACTAAAAGTTTTGTGTGAAAAAATTTTACAACCGGTTCGAGACCACTTTGGCAGGGTAAAGGTAACGAGCGGGTTCCGTAGTCCAGAGCTGTGCCAAGCCATTGGTAGCTCACCAAATTCACAGCATGCAAAAGCTGAAGCGGCAGATTTTGAATGTGTTGGAGTAGATAATTGTGAACTAGCTGATTGGATACATAGGGAATTAGAATGGGATCAATTGATACTCGAGTACTACACGCCCGGAGAACCTAACTCGGGATGGATACACTGTAGTTATACAGAGGGTATGCCTAGGAAATCTTTCTTGCATGCTTTTAGAGAAGAAGGTAAAACAAAATATAAACCTATATTAGGAAAAGCAAAAGAAATTTTTATATAATATTTATGATTCCAACAATCATAGAGGATAACTTTTTTAAACATCCAGAAAAAGTTTTAGAATTATGTAATAAATGTGATTTTGAAAAATCACCTGATGGTAGATGGCCAGGAACTAGATCAAAACTTTTACACAAAGTAGATGTAGATTTTTTTAAAATTTTTCATAGCAAAATTTTTGCCTTAATATATCCATATCATTATCAACACATTGAATATGCTGCATATTCATCTTTTCAAAAAGTAGATGGTGATACTTATAAAAATGAAGGGTGGGTACATACAGATCCAGGAGAAATAACAGCGATCGTTTACTTAAGTAAACATGAAGATTGTGGTACATCTTTTTGGGAAAGCAAGTCGTTTGAAGCTCCAATTCATAATGATAAAAAAGAAAATGTCTATTTAAATAAACTACCAAAAGAAGAAGAACTTAAATATTTAAATGAAAATAATAATCGATTTACAAAAATACTAGATGTAAAATCAAAATTTAATAGAGCTATTATATTTGATGCAAAAAAATTACATTCAGCTAGTAAATTTACTGATAATACTGTAGAATCAAAAAGAACAACTTTAATTACTTTTGTAAATGGAATAAAGGTTAAAAATGATGTTTTCAAAAGTGGTGTGTTAGAAAGTCAAAGAGTAGATTAATATGGCAATATCAAGAGGACAAATCCCAAAACAAATTGAAGGCAAATTGAGAGGCGCAAGAGGTGAAAAAAAGAAAAAAAAACAAGTTAAATACAAACCCTATCGCAAAAAACCTAAGGACTTCAAAATTTAATCAAAAAGTGGTACAATCTAAAAAATTGTATAACCGTAAAAAGGATAATAATGGCTACGTCAGGGACTACAGCATTTGATCTGTCAATTGAAGAAATAATTCAAGAAGCATACGAAAGATGCGGAATGGCTACAACTAGTGGTCATAGTTTGAAATCAGCAAGAACAAGTTTAAATTTATTATTTGCAGAATGGGCAAATAGAGGAATTCATTTATGGAAAGTATCCTTACACGAAAATACTTTAGTAGCAGGGCAAGCTGAATACTCAGTGAGTGCTGGGGTAAGTGATGTCTTAGAAGCTTTTGTATCTACAACTGCAGCGGGTGCTAATACAGCAAACACACAAGATGTATCCTTAACTAAAATAGATAGATCTGCTTATGCTGCATTACCAAATAAATTAGCAACAGGTCAACCGTCTCAATACTATGTTGAAAGAGAAAAAACTCCTAAAATTTATTTATATCAAGCACCTGATGTTGTGACTTATAAAATTTTAAAATATTATGTTATTAAAAGAATTGAAGATGCAGGTGTTTACTCTAATGATGCTGATGTTGTTTTTAGATTTTTACCATGCATGGTAGCTGGGTTGGCTTATTATTTAGCTATGAAAAATGCTCCAGCTTTAGTTCAACAAAACAAATTAATTTATGAAGATCAATTAAAAAGAGCTTTGGATGAAGATGGTCAAAGAGCATCAACATTTATTACACCACAATCATTTTATCCTACTGGAGTTTAACTATGTCAAAATATGCAACAGGTAAAAGATCATTAGCAATTTCTGATAGATCAGGAATGGCTTTTCCATATACTGAAATGGTGAAAGAGTGGAATGGATCCTTTGTTCACTATTCTGAATTTGAACCAAAACATCCACAGATAAGAAGAAGACATTTTACAGCTGATGCAATCGCACTACAAAATTCTAGAAATATGAAATTTCAACAACCTACAAATAGAGAGGGTCTTCAAGCAGACTCTGGAGGCACTCCTGTTGGTGTTGCAAATTTAACTTTACCAGGAGATTTTGCATTTATCACACAAGGCGCATCAGAGATGAAACCAGCTGATCCATCTGCACAGAATAGAAATAGACAATTAGAAATGGTTCTTAACAGTGTAACAGTGAGTATAACATAATGGCAATAACACATTCAGCTTTTTTAACACAAGTAAGAAACTATACAGAAGTAGATTCTAATGTTTTAACCGATGCAATTATTCAAGATTTTTTAAAAGCAGTTGAACTTGATATTGCTGGTAGAGTAGATTATGATGATTTAAGAAAGTATGTTACATCAAATTTTACTGCAGGAAATAGATATGTAATTTTACCAGGAGATGCTATAGTCGTTAGATCTGTACAATTAATAGATAGTAGTAATAATAGAACTTTTTTAGAAAAAAGAGATACAAGTTTTATTTCTGAATTTGCACCAAACGACAGTACTACAGGCACTCCAAAATATTATGCTAATTGGGAAGATAATGTACAACAAGGACCTGTCATCTTAGTCGCTCCAACTCCCGCATCAGCAGATACAGTTCAAGTTAATTATATAAAAAGCCCACCTGAATTCACTAGTACAACAAATACTTATTTATCTACAAATCAAGAATCTATGTTATTACATGGAGTATTAGCTGAAGCCTTTAGGTTTTTAAAAGGACCTATGGATATGTACAACTTATATGAAAAGAAGTATAATGAAGAAATACAAAATTTTGCCCTACAACAAATGGGTAGAAGAAGACGTGCGGAGTATGATGATGGAGTGCCTAGAGTAGTTATTCCTTCACCTTCTCCAAACAAACAAATTAATTAAGGAGAATAATTATGGCAATAACAACTAACGCAATATGTGATTCATTTAAAAAAGAATTGCTACAAGGAAGTCACGATTTTGATGCATCAACAGATACATACAAATTAGCGATGTTTACAAGTTCTGCAACTTTAGGAAAATCAACTACTAATTATGCTACAAATCCAGGAGGAGGATCTAACACAGAAGTTACTTCACCATCTGGGTACACAGCAGGTGGAAAAGCTTTGGTAAACCAAGGTGTAAAAGTTTCATCATCAGTAGCGATTACTGATTTTGCTGATTTATCATTTGTAGGTGTAACTCTTACTGCAAGAGGTGCATTAATCTATAACACACAGACAAACGGTGGTTCAAACACTACTGATGCTGTCGCTGTATTAGATTTTGGTGGAGATAAAACTGCAACTTCAGGAACATTTACAATTCAGTTTCCTGCGTTCACAACATCTGCTGCGATCTTAAGATTAGCTTAATTTAAGGTTCTGGAGCTATGGCAGAGTATACTTATACAGTTACCGTAGCTTCAGGAAACCTATATGGCGGTGGAACCGGAAACGTTTTTTATTTAAACGGAGCGAGAAATTCTACAGGACCAGGCACAGTAAGTTGGGTTGAAGATGGAACTCTTCGTTTTGATCAAAGTGCTAGTTCAAATGATAACCACCCATTAATTTTTTCTACAAACACCAGTACCTCTGGAATAATTTCATCTGGAGTAACTTATTATCTTGATGGCTCAAGTAATCAAGCTGGCTATACAAATGTATCTACTTTTAACGCTGCAACAACACGTTATGTTGAAGTAACACCATCCTCACAAACTGATTTTTATTATTTATGTTATGTGCACGGAATTGGAATGGGTGGTATTTTTGATATTACATCTACTACATGGGGAGCATTACAATGGGGCAATGGAGCATGGGGAGATCAAGCTGATATTGATGTAAGTGTTACTGGAACATCTTTTACATCAGCTATTGGAACTTCTGTTGCAGATGCCGAACTACAAGTAGGTTGGGGAGGAGATACTTGGGGTGAAAACGAATGGGGTGATCTATCTGGATCACAACCAGTAGCTGTAGGATCACAAGCAACATTTTCTATTGGCACATTACAGTCTATAACAGCTAATGCTGATGTTGAACCTTCAGGTATTCAATTAACTTCATCACCAGGATCAGCTATTGGTGGAACATCTGCTGCAGTATCGGTTACTGGAAGTTTAGAATCTATAGGAATTGGACAAGTTTCTATAGGCATTGGTGCAGTCACTTCTGGATTACAATTAGCTTCGAGTATAGGTACAACCACTATAGACGAAAGTATTTTAACTGGAGAAGGTTGGGGTAGAGCAGAATGGGGAGAATTTGCATGGGGTGTAAATTACTCTGTAGCCCTTACTGGACAAACTTTAACTTCAAGTATTGGAGAAGAAACAGCATTTACTGATGTAACAGTGAGTGTTACTGGTCAAGAATTAACATCTACATTTGGTAATTTTTCATTAGTAGGAGATTTTGGAATTGTTGTTTTTGCAGCTGATGATCAATTAGATTTTACAATAGGTTCTTTAGTTTTTCAAGGAAACGCATTAGTAGAAGTCACAAGTGCTGGATCTTTAACTGGATCCATTGGTAGTGTAATAGCTGGATTAAAAACACCAGTAGATGTTTCTGGTATACAAATGGCTTCAAGTATTGGCACAATTAATCTTGTGCAAGGAACTACAGAGCCCGTTACTGGCCAGAGTATTGCTATGTCTCTTGGTCAACATGCAGAAATACCAGGTCAAATTATAGGTGTTGGAGGGCTTCAATTATCAAGTAGTATGGGCTCAGTGACTGTGACGGGTATAGCAAATATTCCTGTTAGTGGTATACAAATGAGTGCCTCTATAGGAAACCCTATTATTACAAGTTGGCAAGAAATTAACCCTGGTGTGACTAATACTTGGACAGAGGTTGATTTGGCTGCTTAGATAATGTAAAATAAAAACTTATTAAGGAGAATTTTTATGGCATCAAGTTATTCGACAGACTTAAAACTCGAACTAATGGTTACCGGTGAAAATGCTGGTACTTGGGGAGATAAAACAAATACAAATTTAAATTTAGTACAACAAGCAATTGCTGGTTTTGAACAAGTTACACTTTCAAGTGGTGGGACATTAGCACTTGCAATGTCTGATGGTGCATTATCAAATGCAAGAAATTTAGTAATTAAATTTGCTACGATTACTGCAGCTGCATCAACTGTTTGTACAATTCCAGATTCAATAGAAAAATTTTATATTTTTGATGTTACTGGAGTAACAAACCCAACTAACCTTACAATTAAAACAGCATCAGGAACTGGGTTTACTCCTGACGCACAAAAAATTTACGCAGCATATTCTGATGGAACAAATTTAAATGAAGTTTCTTTAGATACTTTAGGAGGTTCTATTGGAACTGCACAGATAGCAGATGACGCTGTAACAAACGCAAAAATTGCTGATGATGCAATTAGAGCTGCACAACTTTCAAATAATGCTGTTATAACTGCTACAATTAATAATGATGCTGTTACAGTAGATAAAATGGCAGATGATGCAGTAGGTGCTGATCAACTTATTAATACTGCCGTAACTGCTGGTTCATATACTCTTGCATCAATTACAGTTGATGCTCAAGGAAGATTAACTGCTGCTTCTTCAGGAACTGCTGGAGGAGGAAACATGGTTGCAGTAAAATATGAAGGTGGACCTGCTAGTGGAACTTACACTGCTAATCCAAATGCAACTAAAGTTGTAGCATATGTTGCAGGTGGTGGCGGACAAGGCGGCGGAGGAGCTTTTACAGGGCCTCAGGGCGGACCGGGCCAACCGGGAGGAGACGGTGGAGTTGGTGGAATGGGAGCATTTTTCTTTCCAGTCTCAGCACCACATACACAACCTTTTTCAGTTGGAGGCACCGCTGGTGCAACGACTTTAGGAAATAACGTTACAGCTAACGGTGGACAAGCTTTAACTGGAGCTGGACCATCTCCTTCTTATCAAGCATCAGATGGAACTGGTGGACAAGCACCGGGTGCAACAAAAGATTTTACAGGTAACAATCAAGATATGAAAATATTTATGTCACCAGACATTGGAGTCGGTGGAGAAGGTGGTGGAGCTCCTGCACAAGCAGGTAATCCAGGAAGTCCAGGTGGTATGTTTATTTTTGAAGATATAGGAGCATAATAATGGCATTTGTAATTTTAGATAATAATAAATTTAGTAAAGTAGCTAGAAATGAAGCTGACAAAAATGATATGAATACCAATCCTAGAACAGGTTCAGCAGTTGAAATTTCAGATGATGACTTCAACGCTTATGTAACTAATAGAAAAGAAATAATAGTTACAGAGGGTAATATTAGTTATTTTGATGGAGTAGAACTATTTTCAAAAGATGAAGATGAGCTAAAAGAAAAATTTAAAAATTTTCATTGGTTAGCTAGATTATACATTACAAAAAATCAAGGTACACAATTAACTACTCAGTTACAAAATTATCTTGGAGTGCTTTCTAGTACAGATACATCTTCATTAACTTATCCAATTAACTGGGAAAAACATTGTTCAGATAATTCAATAACATTTTTGCACGTAAATCAAATAGGTTAATTTTCTTGTAAATAAATAATAAAAATGTAAAACATTTTTATGTTTCACAATATCATTGAATTTAAAGCTGCTGATATTTATGTAGACTTAAAGCAAGATTATCCGACACCAATAAAAATAAATATACCAGATTGGTTTAAAAAGTTAGAACACAAATCACAGGTTAGAACTATAAAAGGATGTATGCCTTTTTTAGATACCTTAATGTCTGGATATTGTTTATATGTACCAGTAGATTTAGAAATAAATCACAATGTTGATAGTGTAGATAAAGAAGGTAAACCAATTAAAGATAGTTTTGCTGCTTGTCCTCTAGGAAGAGGAGCACATGATCATGGTATTAATCTTAATCACGAAGGACATCCCCAAATTCATAATATTGAACAATTGGCAGGATCTCCACTTGTCAACAAAAATAAAGATTTACCATTTTATAAGATATTAAATCCTTGGCATATAAAAACACCGCCTGGGTATTCTTGTTTATTTATACCACCTATGAATAATGCAGATGATAGATTTAATATTATACCAGGAATTGTAGATACAGATACTTTTCACAAAGAAATTAACTTTCCTATAGTTTTAAATGGTGATAAATATCCTGTGTTAAACACAACAATTGCAAAAGGTACACCTTATGTGCAAATAATACCTTTTAAAAGAGAAAGTTGGAAAATGAAAATAACTAAATCTAAACCAGGTAAAAACGCATTAAATAATTTATTATACCCTTTTAGATTTTTACATAATTATAAGAAAGATATATGGAAAAAGAAACAGTACAAGTAAATCCGTATGAAGTAGGTCAATACGTAAAAATTATTGACGGTCTTTTTCATAAAAAGACTATGGAGAAATTTTATAGAATTTGTAAAGAACTAGATTTTGAAGATGCAAAAGTTGGTGGGGGTAATCAATCAGAAGTTAATAAAAATATTAGAAATACAAAAACTTTATGTTGGCATAGATATAGTAAAAAGTTAACACACGTTCATTGGTGTAACTATTTTATTAATGTTACACATGAAGCTATTTATAAATGGTATAAACCTCAAGCACCAGAAGTAGTGGTAGGAAAAACAAATTATATAAATCTTCTTAAGTATGAAGAAGGTGGTTTTTACAAACCCCATGTAGATCATTTTGATAAAATACCTAGAACTATCAGTGTTATCACATTTATTAATAATGATTTTGAAGGAGGATATTTTGAAATATTTTCTCCAGATTTACAAATGTCACAAAAAATTAAACCTGAACCAGGTAGGACAGTTATATTTCCATCTAATTTTTTATATCCACACAAAGCAAATAAAGTGACTAAGGGTACAAGATATGCTGTGGTACTATGGTATTTATAATATGCAAATAAGAAAAGATTTTAAATATAAAATTATTAAAAATTTACTCTCAAGAGAAGAGTCAAATTTATTAAAAGATTATACAATATTAAAGTGTAGACATTTTGAAGATGCTCATCCTCGTACAGACAGGCCTGGTGTAATTGATGAATCATATTACGGAGATCCAATAATGGAATCTTTAATGTTACAAAAAAGATTAATTATAGAAAAAGAAACTGGATTAGAATTATTACCTACATATACGTTTTGGAGATTCTATACCCAATTATCTGATTTACCTAAACATAAAGATAGACCAGCTTGTGAAATAAGTACTACAGTTAACATTAGTTCTGACGGAACCCCTTGGCCAATATATATGGATGGCACTCCAATAAATTTAGAACCAGGAGATGCAGCTGTATATTTAGGTTGTGAAGTTGCACATTGGAGAGAAGAATTTAAAGGTGATTGGTGTTCTCAAGTTTTTATGCATTACGTTGATAAAAATGGCCCTCATAGAGATTGGTATAAAGATAAAAGGGTTCATTACGGTTTATCATGTCCTTAAAAAATGTTATAATTCTATATGCCATTAACAAACGTACAAATAGCACCTGGATTTAATAAACAAGTTACGGCTACTGGAGCAGAAGGTCAGTGGACAGACGGTGATTTTGTTCGATTTAGATATGGTTTGCCAGAAAAAATAGGAGGTTGGGAGCAACTAGTTAATAGTTCTTTAGTGGGAGCAGCTCGAGAACAATTTATTTGGGCAGACTTAGATGGAAGAAGATATGCTGCTATTGGTACAAATAAATTATTAGTGGTTTATTACGAAGAAGCTTTTTATGATATTACACCTCTAGACACTGCTTTGACAGGATGCACATTTAGTACTGTAAATACATCTGCAACTGTGACTGTAAATAAAGCAGCACACACATTAGAACCTGGAGATCTATTTACATTTACATCTGTAACTCCTCCTAGTGGAGCTGGTTATAGTGCTGGAGATTTTACCACTAATACTTTTCAAGTAGTTACTGTTCCAGATAGTGATACATTTACAATTACAATGGCAAGCGCAGCAGGGACAACGGTCAACGGAAGCGGTTCGGCTGAAGTAAACCCATATATTAAACCTGGTAATTTAGGATTCACATATGGCTTTGGTTGGGGTACAGGATTATGGGGAGGTGGCCAACAACTTTTCGGAACTTTAAATGGAGCTTTATTAGATGACACTGCAGGTACAGGAGGAGCAGGGACAGCTATTACACTTGCAACAACTACGGGATTCCCAACTACCGGGACTATAAAAGTTGGAACAGAATTTATTTCATACACAGGCACTACCTCGACTCAACTTACAGGAATTACTAGAGCCGTAGCTGGAACAAGGTCGGCACACTCAAGTGGTGCTGGAGTAGAATATTATACAGGATGGGGTGAGGCTTCATTATCTGCAACTTTATCTATAGATCCTGCATCATGGTCCTTAGATAATTTTGGTGAAAAGCTTATTGCTACTATTAAAAATGGAAAAACATTTGAATGGAATCCAATCAACTCAAATCCAAGTGCTTTAACAACAAGAGCTGCTTTAATATCTAATGCACCAACACAATCTGTAATGTCTTTAGTTTCTGATAGAGATAGACATTTATTTATGCTTGGAACTGAAACTACTATTGGTACTGGATCTTCCCAAGATAAAATGTTTATTAGATTTTCTGATCAAGAAGACATAACTGATTATACGGCTACTTCTGTAAATACTGCGGGATCTTTTAGATTAGATTCTGGAACAAAAATTGTAGGAGCAATAAAAGGTAAAGATTATACTTTTGTTTTAACAGATACCTCTGCATATGTAATTCAATTTGTTGGTCCACCCTTTACTTTTTCTGTTAGACAAGTAGGATCAAATTGTGGAGCGATTGGTCAACACTCAATTAAATATGTTAATGGAGCTGTATATTGGATAGGTGAATCTGGTGGATTTTTTGTTTATGATGGAACAGTCAAAGCTCTTCCATGTTTAGTAGAAGATTTTGTTTTTACTACAAAAGGAGATAATTTAGGAATTAATTATCAAGGAGGAGAGTCTGTTTATGCAGGCTTAAACCATTTGTATGAAGAGATCACTTGGTTTTACCCAAAAAGTGGTAGTGAAAATGTTGATAGATGTGTAACTTATAATTACCAAAACCAAACTTGGACAACAGGATCTTTAGCTAGAACTACTTGGTCAGATGCAGGATTATATGATGTACCTTATGCAACTGAATTTGAATCAACTGGTGTACCAACTTTTCCTACAGTGCAAGGAGCAACTAATATAAATGGAGCCACTGTTTATTATGCTCACGAGGTAGGTGTTAATGAGGTTGATGCACTTGGTAATAAAACTGCAATACCTGCATTCATACAATCCGGAGACTTTGATTTATCGCAAGGTGGAGATGGTCAATTTTTTATGAGCATGAGAAGATTTGTGCCTGATTTTAAATTAATTACGGGTAATGCACAAGTGACTATAAATTTAAGAAACTTTCCTTCTAATACTGCTGCATCTTCTCCTTTAGGACCATTTACAATTACTAGTACCACTGATAAAGTAGATACAAGAGCAAGGTCTAGATTTGCTAGTTTGAAAATTGCAAACACATCTACGGATGAAAGTTGGAGATATGGCACATTTAGAGCAGATATACAACCAGATGGAATGAGAGGATAATGGACCCTATTGAAAGACAAATACAGGAAGGTTTAGCACGTATAGCTGCACAACCAGGATTTGAAAATTATCAACCTTCATTTTCTGTTATAGATCAACCCCAAGCCCTAGCAGCTCCTGAACCTATGGGTATAGAAACAATAAATACTCAACCGAACACTTTACTTCCTGGACCACAGGTAGATATAAAACAAATATTAAAAGATGCAGCAATTAACAAGGCAACAGATTTTGCTGCTAAAAAATTAGGAATTGAAACTACCACAGCTAAACTTTTAGGAGGAGCATTAACAAATCCTTTTGGTCTTGCTACAATCCCAGCAGCCCTTACTGGTACAGGCTTTCTTGCGTTTGGTAGTTCATTATTTAATAGGAAAAAAAGATTAGAAGAGAAAAGACAAGAAAATGCAATTAAGAGAGACATAGCAAGATCAATGCAAGAAGAAAACAAAGCAAATCTAACAGGTGGTTATCAATATGGAACTCAAGGCGGCGGCGGGGGTGCTGGCAGAGATTTTATGGAAGGAAGTGGTACATCTAAAGATATGGGATCATCCTAATGGCAAGAGTAGATATAGTAATCCCAGAACCAGCATCAGTTTATACAGAAGAAAACCAAAGACAAATAAATCAGTCTTTACGTACGATGCAAGATAAGTTAAATACTTCTTATCAACAAGAATTAAAAAATGAACAAGATGCATTTAATTACTTTTTATCATGACCATACAATACAAAAATAACGGTATTAATTTAACAACCACTGATACGACTACAATTTTAACTTCACCGGCTGGAGCTAGATGTTTAATAAAACAAATACAGGTTGATAATACTTCTGGAAGTCCAATAGACTTATCTGTACAAGTTACAGATTCTTCTGCGGGATCTACATTTAGAATTAGTGGTAATCCTGTAGCTGCTAATACAACACAAAATTTAATATCAGAAACTTTAGTATTAGAAGAAAGTGATGCTTTAAAAATGACAGCGGGCACAGCTAATGAATTACAAGGTATAATTAGTTATGCACAAATAGATAGATCTCAAGAGAATGGCTAGACAAAAATTTGTACATTTCGTACCTAGAGATAAGCCTCCTAAACGGCCTCGGCGACATACAAAGCGAGTAAATAAATCAAAAAAACGTGGACACAATAAAAAATATAATCGCCAAGGTAGATGATTGATTTACAAAAACTTGAAAGAATAATTAAAGAATCGAAAATAAATTTATGCGAAGAAGATATTTTAAATTTTTTAAAAATAAGACATAGATGGCCTTTTCGATATGCACAAGGCATACCTTCTGTTGAAATATTATGTAATAACGCATATCTCGAATCTACAAGTTTTTTTGATATTGATAATTATTTAAATTATGAAAAATGGAAATATTATTATGACTTGGGTTTTACTACAATAATATCTAATACACTAGATCTAACTCAAGAACTTAGAGATCTTAATAAAAAACTTACAGCAACTACCGGTTTAAAAATGTGGTGTAATATGTATTTTTCAAATGTAGGCCAAACACCAAGTTTTCCTTATCATAAACATTCTTATGATGTCATAGTAAGACAAATTTATGGAACCGCAGAATGGAAAATAAAAGACAAATATTTTACTTTAAAACCTAATGATACTTGCATAATTCCAAAAAATGTATTACACCAAGTGTTGACAAAGAATGATAAAAAACTATCTTTAACAATAAATATACAATGACAAATGATATACCAAAAATACCAGCTGAGGCTAAAGAGATAATAAAAAATAAAAGAACTGGTAAAATCTATGCATCTAAGGTTGAGTTTGATGCTGATGTAAATGATCCTAATACGGATACAACAGCAGAGGATTTAAGACAAGATTTAGAAATAACAGTTACTAGAGCAGGTGTTATGGGTGCGTTTACAAAAAAATAAATGAAATATATTTTTCATAAAGAAAAATTAGAAATAAAATTATCATGGAAAGAAAGATTTAGATATCTTATTACTGGTAAAATTTTATTTGATAGAAAAAGTGCATACTTACATTCAACGGCACTGTTAAAGTTAATCACTGAAAGTTTAAAAAAATATGGGGACGGCCAAGAACACGGTGAAATAAAATAATGAATCCAAGAGGGGCAACAGAGTTACAAATGGAAATGTTGTATAAACATGTTCCAAAAGAATTATTAGATCAAGTACAAATTTGCACATCAATACCTGGTAAAGTTCCTATAGATCCAAACAAAGTAAATTTACTTTGGCAAAAAAATTCTTGGGATCAACCTAACTTACAAGCATTTTTTGGAAATAAATCAAGGCATAAAGAATATGATTGGTATGTTTTTAATAGCCATTGGAATTATGAAAAATTTAGATATTACTTTGATATCCCAACAGAAAGATGTGTTGTAATTAAAAACGGCATAGAGTCTTTTCCTATAAGAAAAATATATAAAAAAGGTGATCCTATAAAACTGGTACATCATTGTACTCCATGGAGGGGTCTCAATATATTATTACGTGCAATGCAAGAAATAAAAAATCCTAATATTATATTAGATGTTTATAGTTCGACTCAAGTATATGGAGATAATTTTAAACAATCACACGATGAACAATTTAAGCCACTATACGAACAGGCAGAAAAATTACCAAACGTAAATTATATTGGATATAAACCTCATGAATTTATTACAGAGATGATGCCTAACTATGATATGTTTGTTTATCCTAGTATTTTCGAAGAAACTTCATGTGCTTCAGCTTTAGAAGCCCTAGCATCAGGAGTTCATGTAATAACAAATAATTTTGGTGCATTATATGAAACTTGTGCTGAGTGGCCTGTGTATGTAAATTATTCTACTAATTATGAAACAATGGCACGAGATACAGCAAGTGCAATAGAAGTGGCTGCAAGTTATCTACATGAAGAATTTATTCAAGAACATCTGGCAGAACAACAAAAATTCTACAAAAGATTTTATAGTTGGGAAAAAAAGGGTATGGAATGGTCTAGTTTTTTGAAAGGAGCCATTAATGCAAGAAACAATAAATAAAGATACCTACCAAACTTTAAAAGAATTAAAAGTAAGTCCACAACCTTATGAAAAAAATATTACTCCATTATGGAAATCTACAAAAGAAGCAGAATCAAACTATAATAATCAACCGTCTTTGTTTGTAGCTACGCCAGTACATAGTGAAGTTTCAATCCATTATGCACAAGCCCTACTAGAACTACAACAATTATGTTTTAAAAATAAAATAAAAATTACATTTTCTTTGGTTAAATCTTCTCTTGTTACACAAGGTAGAAATTTATGTGTAGCTGGTTTTTTAGAATCAAATTTTAGTCATTTATTATTTTTAGATTCAGATATTTATGTAAAGTCAGAATCAATTATTGAAATGATAAAAAGAGATAAAGAAGTTATATCCATACCTTATCCTCTCAAAACAATGATGTGGGATAAACTATTTAAAAAAATACAATCTGGAAATGTAAAAGAGCCTGGGGATTTAATTAAATGGTTAAACACTTATCCTATGAAGGTCAACGATGCAGCAGATATTCGTCTTGAAGATGGTGTTATGGAAGTTACACATAGTCCAACAGGATGTATGTTAATAAAAAGAGGTGTGTTTGATAAAATGATTAAAGCTTACCCAGAAAAGAACATAGTTCAAAAGACAGTTGTTAACGGAGAGTACATTGATAAACCTAATTTATGGAATTTTTTTGATACCTTACATGACCCAAAATCAAAGACCTATATGGGTGAAGATTTTGCTTTTTGCGTTCGTTGGAAAGATATAGGGGGTAAATGCTATGCCTATGTCAACGATTCTATTATACATGTAGGAGAGCACCAGTATGAAGGGTGTTTTGCAGATGAGTTGAAACCGAGGTAGTAAAATGGTATTATTTATATTTAAGATCTTATAAGGAGAATTTAATTTTATGGCTGGACCACTAGCATTTTTACCCTACGCCCTTGCAGCTCTCGGTGGCGTAAGAGGATATCAAGGAGCTAGATCCTCAGGAGCTTCCGGAATAGGTAGAATACTCGGGGGTGCACTTGGTGCTTTTACTGGTTATAATTTAGGACAAACAGGAGGTTTTGCAGCAAACGCAGGATTTCAATCACCGTTTGCACAATCAGGACCAGCTAGCATTCTTTCAAGAACAATGTCAGCATCACCTGGAGGTGGAGATCCAAGTATGTTTGCAAGTGTTAATCAAAAAAATAAAGGCATAAGAAGTATATTAGATATTTTAAAAAAAGGTGGAGAGTCTGATGCAGCTTTTTCTCCAGGAAGAGTTTCAGCTGCCTTAGCTGCAGGAACTTATTTAGGTGGTGCTTTTGATAACGAACCAACAGATATTTTTATGCCAGGTTATAATATGAATTATTTAAATCTAAGAGATCAAAGACCTGGATATACTTACATTGATCCAACTACTGGACAAGAAAAAGCATATGAAAAAATGTATGCACCTGAAGAAGCAGGAATAGGAGACAGGAGAATGGGTCCATACTCTATGAATGTACAAAGACTTCGAACAGGAGGAATAGCAGAAATTAAAAAATTTAATGACGGTGGTATTAATTATTTACCTTCTAAAGTTTCACATGATGAAAATGATGCAAGTAATTATGTAAGAGCATCAGGATATGTTGAAGATGGAGAAGGCGTAGGAGATAAAGACGAGGATACAATGTTAGCTCAATTAGCAGACGGAGAGTTTGTAACAAGAGCAGATGGAGTATTAGGTGCTGGTATCATAGCTGGAGGAAATCCAAACAGTATAAAAGATATGAGAGAAAAAGGTGCCCAATACTTTTATGAACAACAAAAAAGATACAAAAGAGTATTTGATTTATTAAAGGATAAAAATGGCATCAGCAAAGAAAAAACAAATTAAACCACTAGTAAGTATTTTACCATTAGAACCAAAAGACATAGAAAGATTTTGGCCATTGGCAGAATTTATGATAGCTGAATCTTTAGCTTTTTCTGGTAAGTATGCAGATTCTGCTTGGGTAATGGATGAATTAAAAAAAGATACTATGCAATCTTGGATTATGTTTGGATCTGATGAGTTTGAAGAGAATAAAGTTTTTGGTATTTGTGTTGGAAGAATTGGAGTAATGCCTAACTACAATCAATATGAAATTGTAATATGCACTGGTAAGAGAAGAGAATTGTGGGAAGATAATTTAATCAAAGCAGTAACTGATTTTGCTACAACAAATAAATGTAAAAGAATGAGCATCATGGCAAGACCAGGATGGGAACGTGTTTCTAAAAAATGGGGATGGAAAAAGAAACATGTGCAACTAGAAAGATGGATATAATATGAGTTTTTTTGGCGGAGGAAGATCTTCACAACCTACAACACCAAGCACACAAACACAGTTTGTGAGAGAGGCACCAGGTATAGAAGAAAGAAAAATAGAGTTGATGGACATTGCAAGACAAGTTTCACAATCACCTATTAATTTACCAGATTATAAAGTAGCAGGATTAGGTGCTTTAGAACAACAAGGAATTACAGCAGCGGGTACAACTGGTGTAGGTGCTCCAACTGTTCAAGCAGGTATAAATCAGGTTACAGGAGCTGCAGCACCAATAGGAGCATCTCAAATAGCACAATATTTAAATCCTTATCAATCTTATGTTACTGATGAAATAGCAAGACAATCCGGTATCATGCAAAATCAATTAGCTGCACAAGCTGTAAGGTCTGGAGCTTTTGGTGGTGCTAGAGAAGGTGTTCAACAAGCAGAATTACAAAATAGAACTTTAGAAGCTATGGGTAGAGCACAACAACAAGGGTTTGGTACAGCTTTAGGTGCAGCACAACAACAACAAAGAACAGGTTTAGCTGCTGGACAACAATTAGGTCAATTAGGTATGGGTCAACAACAAATGGCTCAAGGAGATATTAACCAATTAATGCAATCTGGTGGAGTTCAAAGACAACTTGCACAATTAGCATTAGATGCACAAAGACAATCTACATTACAACAACAATATGAACCTTATCAAAGAGCTGAATTTTTAGCTAACTTATATGCTTCAGGTCCTAAATCGTCATCACAAGTTACGATGGGAACACAACCTTCAACTAGTCCATTAGCTCAATCTATCGGAACTGGAATCGGTGCATTTGCAGCATATCAAGGGGCTAAAACAAACTAGTGGAGGTTTAAATGTTAAACAAAATATTAAATCGCCCAATGTTTAGAAATGTAGCATTACGAAAAGGACATTTAAAAACAATAAATGCTAGAACGGGTGTGATGGTTGGTCCATCATATAGTCCCCCTCCAACACCTGCTGTAGTTCCAGGACAAGGAACTTTTTCTCCTGTTAATACACAAAGATTTGGTCCACCTAAACCAACAATGTTACAAAATATTGCAAGAAATCCTGTAGTAAGATTTGGTAAAGGTATAGCAAATATACCTGCAGTAGTTGGATTTGATGCAACAGGAAAAGTTTTAGATGCTTTTGACGTACAAGAACCTATGAGCAGATTAGCTTTACAATCTGCAGGTGCGTATGGAGCAGTAAGAGCATTACCTGCTTTAGCAGGTTTAGGTTTTCTACCGAGTGCGGTAGGTTTAGGTACAATTTATGGAGTAAAAAATAGAGTTGATGCAGGTATTGAATTAAGAAAAAAAATTAATGCAATGTCTCCAAAAGAAAGAGCTGAGTTTGCAAGACAGAATAAATTAAAAGCAACAGATATTATGAGTGAAGGTGTATCAGAAAATGATTTGTTTGGTAAGTTTGTACCAAAAGGACCTAAAGAATTTGAAACAAGAAAATCAGCAGCACCAAAAGATGGACCAGGTTCTGGAAGAGATTTTGGTCAAAACAAATCAAAAGAATTAAAAGCGGAAGGCGATCCACTATTACAGGACAACGTAGCAACATCTGATGACATTGCTAATTTAGATGCAGTGCAAGAAAATTCTATAGGTAATGTTGCACCTGTTCCACCAGGAAATGAAGGAGTTGTTCCTACAACATCTGTAGAAAAAGAAGATAAGGATTCGACTACAACTAAAAATCAAACTGATGTTCAAGGTAGTAATGAAATAAATGTAGGCGGACCATCAAATGATCCGGAATTTAATAAAACATTAGCTCTTGCAAAAAAATATCAAGAAGAAATATTTAAAAACGAAGGTTCACAAGCAGGTTTAGTTTTCTTAGCTAATTTAGCATCTGGATTAATGACAGGAACTACAAAAAAAGGTGGCCTTGCTGGAGCTATGGAAGTGTTTGGCCAAGCAATAGGACCTGCGGTTAATAATTATGCTACTATTAAATTAAAAGAAGGGGAACTTAGAGCAAATAATAGAGAAGCATCATTAAATGCTGCTCTTGATCATATGAAGTTTTTAAATGAAAATGCTACAGCAGAAAGACCTGAACAAACTGGAGGTATAGTTCAAATTAGAGGAGCTGATGGTAGATTAAGAAATTACAAAGCTTATCAAATGAAAGATGGTACAGTTACAATGGCTGCAGGTATTGCAGACGGAAGAGAACAATTTGTACCGATAGCACAAGGCGTGCCTATTTCAGATAGTTCAGGAAACGTAATTGGAAGTTTTGAAAACTTCTTACCACAAAACACTGTAGATAAAAGATTGTTTGATATTCAAGATGTGCTTGGAAATAGATACAACGCATTATCTGTTACAAGAGATGTGTTAAAAACTTTAGGACAGATGGATGCCTCAGGTGAAACTGTTAAAGCCGGTGCTGCATTATCAATTGATGCCTTTACAAGAAGATTAAGTGGAGTTGCAAAAGAAGTATTAGGTTTTGAAGTATCGGGAATGTCATTAGATGCTTTAGAAAGAAAAGTAGCTGAGTTACAAGCAGATGAATACGCTGCAATTGATAGAGATCCTGATTTAGATGAAAAAGGTAAAAAGGAAGCTAAAAAACTATTAGACAGTAAAAATTTAATTAAACAGGCTAGAGCAAAATTAAACAAAAGAGGATTATTATCTGGTCTATCAAGAGATGAACAAGAAAAACTTGCTGTACAAGAGGTAACTTTAACATATGCACTTGCAAACACATTTAAAGATCAAGATAGATTAACACAAAGAGACGTAAACGCTGCTAAAGAAATTGTAAATATTTTCTCATTGTCTAGATCTTCAAAAGATGTCAAATCTTCAATTGAGGCAATTGGAAGACAACTTGAGTCTGATATTAGAAGACAAGAAGCCTTATACACAACCGCAGGTGGATTAGAAACTACATTAAAAGATTTAAGAAGACTTAAAAACTTTGAAATATTTGAAGGAGAAGGTGGTGTTCCTTCACAACTTGCAGAAGATTTAAGTATAGAAGAAATAGAAAAAGTTATTGAGGGGATATAATGGCTACTTTACAAGATATTCAAAAACAAATCGATAACAATACTTTTGATCCAAGTAAATTAAATTCAAGACAAAGACAAGCTGTTGATGAAGCTATAAAAAGAGGTTTAATTACTGGCCCTTCAATGGATGAATTACAATCAAAAAGAGCAGGAGCAGCACAAGATGTTGCAACTATAGATGCTGCTGTTAAAAATCCTATTGGTGTAAGATTACAACAACAAGGAAGTTCATTAGATGGAAGATCAGAGGCCGTTCTTGCAGGAGATTTGATTGGATCTATTACTCCATATGTTTCAATGAGAAAAAAAATATTTAGTGCAGCTAAATCAAAAGTACCTGGAGATAAAACTACAGGATTATTTGCTAGAACAAAAATGTTTAATAATTTTGCTGATAAACTTACAACAAGATTACCAGGAAGATTTAAACTTTTAGGTGGTTTAGCAAAATTAGTAGCAAAAGTAGCTGACCCTACTGTTGGTAGAGTATTAGCAAGTCCACTTGGAAGAGCAGAAGTATATTCTGTATTAGGAGGAACTGCAGGTGCAGGAGCAGGTTCAGTAACTTATGACATGTTAAATGAAACTGTTGGAGTTGCTACAATGGATGCAATAGCATCTGACATGGAAAATATGAGTCCGAAAGAAGTTAATACAGATATGATGGCCAACGCAGCTGATTCTATGTTTACAGCTTTAGCATGGAACGCTGGTGCTGCAACACTGACACCAGTAATTACAAAAGGTTTAGGTAAAGTTGGAAGATTAATGATTGGTGCTAAATCAAAAGATGCAAAAGAGTTAGTTAACATTGCAAGAGATAAAGGTTTACCACTTCCCATGGTAATGACGGCAAGAGAGGGAACAGGTCTTCTTGGTGGCTTTGCAAGTAAATATTTTAAAGTACTTGGTATCATGCCTTTTATTAATGGTATTGGTAAAGAAGCTTTACAAGGTGCAGAACAAAAAGCAGGTAGAGAATATTTAAATAATTCTGTTTTAAATTATGGACCACTTGTAAAAACAGGAATGTTATCAGCTACTATTTGGAAGCAAGCAGATGAAGCATTTAAACAAAATTCAAATTTAATTAATGCTAGTTATAAAGCTTTTGATACTTTAGCAGATACAATAGGTAACCCAAAAGTTATCCCTACAAACAATGTAAAAAAAATGGCAAAAGAATATATTGATGAATTATCTGCTCAATTTCCTGCCATAAGAGGTTATTCTGATGCAATGGGAGATATCCCAATAAAAGACATAGCAAAACTTCAAGGAACAGGAGATCCATTAGCTTTATTTTTTAGATATATGAATAATATTGAAGATTTTGTTACTCCTAAAGAATATAAAGGTATAATTACAACTCTTAATAGAGCTATTGAAGGAACAGCATATCAAAATATAAGACCTACGTTGTGGTCTATACGAGAGGCTTTAGAAAATGATTTAAATTCATTTGGGGCAAAAATAACAAAAGAAACATTTTTAAAAGACGATGCAGTTAAAGCTGCTTATGAAACGTTATCGAAAACAAACAAAGCTGCTGCAGAGGCAGATATGGCATTAAAAATTAAATCAACTGAGAGTCTTAGAGATAAATTATATGGAGCTAATGATACATTTTCTACATTAATGAACTTCTATCAAAGATCTAATGCTACAAAAGTATTTAGAGATTACAATGCAACAACATTCACAAGTAAAGCTTTAGCTGGAATTGGTGGAATGGAAAAGAAAAAAGCACAAAGATTTTTCAACGATGTGGCTAATGATGTATTTACGCGTGGAGATCCTACAGCAATTAAACAATTTAGACAATTATTAGGTGCTGATAAAATTGTTTCAAAAAAAACAGGTGAAGCTATTGGTATTACAAAAGGTGGTGGAGAAGCATTATTTAATGCTGCAAAAGCAAGATGGATGTTTAATTCTTTTTACAAAGGTTTTGATTCAGCAGCATCTCCTGCAGGTAGAACAATGATTGATGAAATTATGAATGAGTCTACTGTAAGGGCAGGTATTAATGGAACTGTAGATGTAATGGAATCTATGGTACAAAAAGGAGATGTTGTTGATTTTAGTTTAAGTAAAGTTAAAACAGGTAATAATGTATTTGATGCAACTAAAATAAAATTTAGTCCAAAAGATACATCTGGATTTAATATTAATAAATTCATGAGAGAGCTTGGTATTGCTGATCCAACAGACGATGTGGCTAAAGAAAAAATGATATCTATCCTTGGTGGCAGAGCACAATCTAAAGAATTCGAAAAGTTTTTAACTTACATGAAAGCAGTATCTGATACTCCTATTGCTGACACTTCTACTTTTATGCAAAGAAGACTACAGTTAGGTGGTTTAAACTCATTCACAGGAGCTTTAGTTTTAGGAGGTTCTGCAGCTGTAAATCCATTTGCACCAGCATTATTTATCTTACTTGGTAGACGTGCAGGCCAAATACTTACTGACCCTATAGCCATGAGAGCTTTTAACGATGCATTAAACCCTGATGAACAAATTAGATTATTAATGGGTAAAAAGGTAGGTGAAGGTGTACCAGGAGTTTTAGGTATTGGTAGACGTTATTTCAAAGGTAGAGATATTCAAACAGCAGCTAATGTATTAAAATCACCAAAAGTTATAGGGAGACTTGGTCTTACACAAAAAAGAGAAGCTTTTGCAAGACTTGTTAATTATTTAAATGAAAGTGATGCTGATGTTCCAAGAGTAGATCCTAAAACTGTAACACCAGAAGAAATAACTGAAAGAATGGGACAACTAGAAGCAAAAGTTCCAGCACCTATTTATGATGAAAACACTATTCCTAAACAAAATTTTGAAACTATGTTTGCACAAGATTATTCAGGAACTTCTGGAAACTTACAAACTGATACAAATGCTGTAGAAATGTTATCTACGGCCACTCAAAACGAAGCTATGGTTGAAGCTGAAGAAACACCAATAGAACAAGAAGAAAAAATGTCTGTTATGGCTGACCTACAACTTGAGAGCCCTGTCTTACAAGCTCCTACAGCACCAACACCACCGGCTACCGGACAAGTAAACGCACAACAATTTCAAGCTCTGTTTCCTAATGATCCAACAGGTGCAGCAATAGCACAAAGAGGTACAAGACGTGCCTAAAAAATCTGCAATTGATAGAATTGATAATCATGAAAAAATTTGCAGACTAATGCAAAGACAAACATTTGATCGAATAGATCGTATGGAAGCACGTATTGCTAGAATGGAAAAATTTATTATTGGTGGACTAGGTGCAATTCTTTTAGCTGTACTTTCAAATCATATGTAGTATTAACTACACATGAAGTTACTGAAAAAGTATCCTTACAAGCATTATAACAGATTCTCAGACACAACAGGAAGAAAATATTTGGTTAATAATATCAAAGTACCATCAGTCACAACTATTTTAAGTGCAACAAAAGATACAAGATTTTTAGATAATTGGAGGAGAAAAGTTGGTGACAAAGAAGCAGATAGAATTATGAGACAAGCATCAACAATAGGAACTGAAATGCACCAGGTATTAGAGTATCATCTTACAGGACAAGGTTATTATAATGCTATGAATGAGGGAGCTAAACCAAGGATGATGGCCAAAACAATTTTAGATAATATAAAATTAGATGAGGTATGGGGAAACGAAATAAGTTTAGAGTATGAAAATAAATTTGCTGGTACTTGTGATTTAACTGCTATTGCATATGGAAAACCTAGTATTGTTGACTGGAAACAATCTAACAGACCAAAAAAAGAAGAATGGGTAGATGATTATAAATATCAATTAGGTGCGTATTATTTAGCTCACATTAAAAATTATGGACCAATAGAACAAGGTGTAATATCTATTTGCACTAGAGATTTACAATACCAAGAATTCCGACTAAATGAGTCAGAATTAAAAGAATATGGGGATAAATTTTTAGAAAGAGTAGAAAAATATAATAAAATTATAGAAGCCAACTCTTAAGATCTTCTTCTCCCAAAGTTTTTGCTGCTAATTTACCTTTGCTAGTAAGTGATTTCATTATAGCTTCATCTAAAGTATGACGTGCCAATATATCAATATAAACAACAGTGCCTTTTTGTCCAAGTCTATGCGCTCTATCTTCTGATTGCATTCTAACTTCTAAGTTATATGAGTTAGAATAATAGATGACAGTATTACAAGCGGTAAGAGTAAGACCAAAGCCACCAGTAGTAGGATTAGCAACGAGGAAACGACAGCTGTCATCGTTTTGTATACGATCCACAGCATTTTTTCTATCCTCAACGCTAACTTCTCCATAGATACTTACTGTAGATTTTTTGCCATATTTATCAATAAGAAAATTTTTTATTTCATGTATATTATATAAATAATTTGCCCAAATAATAACTTTACCATCTGTTTCTTCTAAAGTTTCTTCTAAAGCATTTAATTTTGATTTATGTAAATCGAGTATTTTACCACTGTCGTCTTTTGTAAAACCATTACATACTTGATGTAATTTAATTATTTCTGTTAGTTTATTTGAAAAGGATATGGTGCTATCTTCTACGATAGCTAAAGCTCTTGTTCTAAGAGTTTCATATATTTTTTTACCTTCACCATCTAATTCAATATACCTTTTTAGTCTTACTTTTGGTTTAAGATCCAAACATTGATCTTTTCTTATTCTAGTTGCAAATTTTTTCATTTTCTCTTCAAGTTCATCCAATTTTTTGTAATATTTAGGTACAGAAATAAACCTTCCAGAGCCAACTTGAATATCAGTCATTTCTGCATATCTATTTCTAAAAGCTAAATAACTATTGAATCCTAATAATTCTGGACTTAAGAACTGACATTGTGTAAACAGATCCAATGGAGATTTTGTTATTGGGGATCCTGTTAGTATACGCTTTATATGGGATAATTTGGATAGTTTTAAAATGTTTTTTGTTCTTTTTGCTTGTCTGTTTTTTATTGTGGTTGATTCATCCATCACTACAAAATTTAGTTTATTTTTAGCTAAATAATCTACACATCCTTCAAATCCCCTTCTAGTTGACAAAGCTTCAACGTTAATTAGAAAGATTCTAAGGTACGAAAATTCATTTAATTTGTAATAATCTTTAGGTTTATCTATATTCCATTTAAATATTTTATATTTTATTACATCTGGCATATGAATTTCAATTTCAGATTGCCAATTAGTGTAAACAGATTTAGGGGCAATAATTAAACAAGCGTTAATTTTTCTTTGTAAAAATAAAAAAGCAATATTATCTATAGTTACTTTTGTTTTACCTGTTCCCATTTCCATAAAATAAGCCCAATTATTTTTTTCAGCAGATTGCTTAAGAGCATTTCTTTGATGTTCGTAAGGTTTAGTCTTATAGGGGTAAATCCACATTCCAAAAACTTTTTATATTTTTTTCTTGCAAAGATCAAATGAATAATTTAAGACCCCAACAGGAGGAAATATGGATAAGATTGATATCGAAAAGATGTCTAGTATAGACATAAGTCAAGATAACATTAAATCAATAAGTGATAAATGTAACGAACTTAAAAAGTTAAAAAATAATATACAATTAGAAGAAGAAAAATTATCTCTTTTAAAACATAAATCTAGAGATTTAGAAGAGAGAATAATTCCAGAGATGATGCAGGAAGCCGGTGTATCTTTGCTCAAATTAAGTGATGGTTCTACTGTAGAAGTAAAACCATTTTATGCAGCAAAAATTCCTGAATCACGTGTTGAGGAAGCCTTTAGTTGGTTAAGAGGTAAAGGGTTTGAAGATATAATCAAAAATACCGTTACAGCTTCATTCAACAGAGGACAAGACAACCAAGTCTCTGAATTAATAAAGGTCTGTGAAGATAATGGATTCAACTATAATAAAAAAGAAAAAGTTGAACCAATGACTTTAAAGGCTTTTGTTAAAGAACAAGTTGAAGGTGGTAAAGAACTACCTTTTGATTTGTTTGGAGTGTACATCGCAAATAAAACGAAAATAACAACGAAGGAGTAACAATGTCAGTAAAGAACAACGTAAAGTTCAAAGACGAACAATCGAACCAAGTATCGGTTAAACAACAAGCAGGAGCAGTTGCTGCTATTAACATAGAGCAATTTGCCGACTCTGGATTTGATAATGTAGACTCAAAAAGTCTAGCGTTACCATTTCTAAAAGTTTTAGGTCAACTATCTCCACAAGTAACACAAGGAGATAGTCAGTTTAATGCAAACGCAAGACCTGGAATGATATATAACACAGTAACAGATGAGCTTTATGATGGTGTAAAAGGTATTACAGTTATACCTTGCTATTATAAATTAGAATACATTGAATGGAGAGATAGAGGCCAAGAAGGCAGCTCTGCTCCAATAAATGTTTATCCATCTGATTCAGATATCATAAGTAAAACCACTCGAGGTGATGATGGTAAAGATCGTCTTGAGAATGGTAATTACATAGAAGAAACTGCTTCTCACTACGTAATGGTGGTGGAGGAACAAAAATCTTCTACAGCAATGATTACTATGAAATCGACTCAAAGAAAGAAATCTAAGAAATGGAATTCTATGATGATGTCTTTGAGGCAGAAGAAAAAGGATGGTAAAGGTTTTTTTAGACCTGCACCATTTACTCAGCAGTATCTACTTAAAACTGTTTTAGAAAAAAACAATTTAGGTTCTTGGTATGGTTGGGAAATAGAGCATACTGGTACTGTGGCCAACGAAGAAACTATCAAAGCAGCCTTAGATTTTTATGAATCATGTAAAAAAGGTTCTGTAAGAGTTAACCACGGAAAAGAAGAACAAGTAGAAAAAACTCCATTCTAGTATGGACGTACTTGACAACACCCTGGAGGAGTTTATAGAACTCTTCCAGGGCTCTACTACATATTTTGGTGCTTCCAAGCCATTAGGACAAACTCGAGGTCGTGATGGTAAGCAAGAATTTAAACATTGGGTTGAACCTAGACCAATGACTAAAGAAGATTGGTTACAACACTTAAAAGGAGAAAAATATTATGGAAGCGTACCCATTCGAGATGATAATACATGCAGTTGGGGGGTCATCGATGTTGATCGTTATAATATACAGCATAAGGAAGTTATATCGATTATACGGAAAAGGAAATATCCACTCATCCCATTCAGATCAAAGTCCAACGGACTCCATTTAGTTTTATTTATTGATGGAGTTGTTGCTGCATCAGTAATGCGAAAAAAATTAATTGAGTTAGCATCAGATTTAGGAATTAACGATACAACTACAGACATTTATCCTGCACAAGATGAAGTTGATTTAACGCCTGAAGATTGGAATAAAAAAAGAAAAGGTAATTTTGTAAATTTACCATATCAAAAAGCACACATGACAACTAGAGTTGCTATGGATAACGAAGGTAACTCTGTAAAATTAGAAAATTTATATAAGTTTGTATCCAACTATAGATTAAATCCAAAAGAATTTAACAAATTAAAAATTTTTCAAGATGATGATACAAAAGATTATCCACCTTGCGTAATTAATTTTATGAAAAACAAAGTACAAAAAGGTGAAGGTCGTAATGATGCAATGTTTAATGTTGCAGTTTTAGCAAAAAAAATAAATCCAGATCCTGTAATGTATGAAGATTGGACTAGAAATTTAATGACAAAAGTATGTTCTGAACCTTTACATCCAAAAGAGTTACAAAACATTTTTAAAGGTGTAGAAAATAAGGAATATGCATACAAATGTAAAACTTCTATTGCTAGAATGCACTGCGTATCATCCACTTGCATTAAACGTAAATTTGGGATTGGAGCTAATGAAGCATTACCAGAAGTAGGAAAACTTTTAAAAGTTAATTCATACCCAGAACCTTATTGGATTCTTCCAATTCAAGGTAAATCAATTAGATTAAGTACAAAACAATTATACCAACAGCAGCTGTTAGGAGAACAACTATTAAATTATGATATTGTTTGGAGATCACTCAAACCAAGCAAAAGAGATCCAGATCCGTATAGAGATTGGTTAGATGAACTTATATCTAATAAACAAGATATGGAAGGTTTTGATGCTGCTGAAGAAATGGGTGACGTATTTAATTCAAGAATGACAAAATTTATTGAAGATGTAGAAGATACTACTGAGTTTGATCAAATAGATTCTGGTAATATTTGGAAAGATGAAGTTGAAATGAGATTTAAATTAGAAACGTTTAGATCTTTTATGAAAAAAATGGGTTATAATTGGAATGAAAAAGAATGCACCAGATTTTTAGAACAAGGTAAAGCACTTCCTAAAGCTAAATTTAAAGGAATTCAAACTCGACATTGGGTTGTGACTTTACCAAAACAAATGGAACACAAAAATAAAGATGTCAAATTTACTAAGACAAAAGCTGCGTGGGAAGACAATTAAAATATTTGGACCACCAGGAACTGGAAAAACAGAAAATTTACTTAAGAGAGTCAAAAGATATCTCGAAAAAGGATATTCTCCAGACGAAATTTGTTACGTATCCTTTACTAACAAAGCTGTTAATGAATGTGTTTCAAGAGTTAGACAAAAATTTAAAGGTTATGATGAAGATGCCTTTTCATATTTTAGAACATTACATTCTTTGGCCAGACAACAGTTTGCTGAAATTCCCGTACTAGATCCAAAAGCAGATTTGTTAACATTTCACACACAATACGGAACTGTTAAAATTGGTTACAAAGATACTTGGGACGATCAAAAAGTTTATAATAATTGGTCTCTTCAAATTTATGATAGGGCAAGAAATATGAAAGTAGATCCTGTGTGGTTATATAAACAACAACCAAGAAAATCAGTTAGATTACAACAATTTAAATCTATTATAGCTGGTTACGAGGAGTTTAAAACCATGGAGATGGAGAACGGACACCGGACACCAGACAGATTAGACTTTACAGATATGGTTGAAAAATTTATTGATGACGGTCTTATAATTCCTTTTAAAGTTTTAATGGTTGATGAAGCTCAAGACCTAACACCTTTACAGTGGGACATGGTAGTTAAAATATCAAGCGCAGTAGAAAGAGTTTACATAGCTGGTGATGATGACCAAGCAATATACGAATGGAATGGTGCAGATGTTGACCTATTTCAAAGCTTTCCAGGTAAATCTTTAGTGTTAAAAAAGTCAGTAAGATTAAACAAAAACATACATTTCTTCTCCAAATGTTTACTAAATAGTATGGGAGATAACAGAATTCAGAAAGAATTTCACTCCAATGGTAAAGATGGTTCTATTTATAGATGGAATGGATTAAAAAAAGTTCCTTGGGATATGGAGGGAAATTGGATGGTGTTGGCTAGAATTAATGATGTAAAAAGAGAACTCCAGGAGGAGGCAAAGAATTTAGGTTTGTATTATCAAGATCAAAAAAACAATAAATCATTTGATCCAAATCAATTTTCAGCAATAAAATATTGGGAAAAAATATGTGAGGGTGGAAGTATCACTAGAGAAGAAGCTGTAACCATGTATGAATATTTATTGAACATAGACCACGGATACCGGTCATCGGACAGTAAAAAATGGAGTTTTGCACATCCAAATCAAGTCTTTACTTTTGACGAATTACACCTAAGGTGTGGTATGCGAGATGAAAAAGGCATATGGAATCAAGTGTTTAAAAGAAAATTCAAAGATAGAGACAAACAATATTTTAAAAAGCTTATGAGTGAAGGTGTAGATCTTAATCAACCACCAAAAATAATAATAGATACAATACATCAAGTCAAAGGTGGTGAAGCTGATAACGTTGTATTAGCTAGCAAATGTAATTTTCCTTCACATTTTGAGAAAAAAAATTTAACAGATAAGGTAAAAGAACTTAGAGTTTGGTATACAGGAGCCACTAGATCTAAAAGTACATTACATCTGTTAGGTACATATCATCAATACAACTTTCCACTAGGAAAATATTACAAACAATATGAGGCTAATTATGTTTAGAAAAGTAATACTTGATGCATTAGAAGATAGATATCATGCACATATATCAGAAGCAGAAGCTACAATTAAAATTTATTTAGAAAAACCTGTTGGTATTGGCGAACATCCTCAACATTTAGATGAAGTAGATAAATTAGTAGATAAAATTGCACAAGCTGAAGAAAAATTAGAAATTTTAAAAACATTAAAACTATGACAGATAAAGATATGTTTGAAGAAGCTTTTCCAGAAGATAAGCAAATCGGGGGATCACATTATAAGTTTTTTGATATACAGCCATATGAATTTATATCGAGAAATAAATTATCTTTTTTTCAAGGTAACGTAATAAAATATGTTTGCAGATATTTATTTAAAAACAAAGTAGAAGATTTAGAAAAAATAAAACATTACTGTGATTTAGAAATCAAAAGGTTGAAGCATAAAAAATAAATGTTTACAATGATAAACTTTAAAAGTGAGCCAAAAAAAACTTTCTTTGCACCTGAATGGAATTATTATTTATTTGAAAGAAAAATAGATAAAATAGATTTTGTTAATTTAACAAATTTTCTTATAAGTAAAGAGGAAGAAATATTAAAATTACCAACAAGAAAAGACAATAATAACAAATTTACTGATGGTTATACTGGTTTAGGTGAAAAAAGTACTACA
>Ga0208919_1000215_pt1 | contig 42411 bp, 52 predicted proteins | sample 4_EtaG_FD_184076 | JGI IMG/M metagenome (GOLD analysis project Ga0208919, IMG submission 184076) | Marine viral communities from the Subarctic Pacific Ocean - 4_ETSP_OMZ_AT15127 metaG (SPAdes) (version 3) | ecosystem: Environmental > Aquatic > Marine > Oceanic | place: Pacific Ocean | collected... | reverse complement strand
CGCTCAGTTGCGTACAGTTGCCGCACGGTTACGCGTTCGTTTTTGCTTAACACAAGACCCTCATCTTTAAAGTTTTTTATATCTTGGGGTGTCAATTTGTAGGTTCTTAGGTCTTTATCTGCTAAGGCTGCGGGCTTCAGAGCAAACGCCTCGCGTAGGTGTATCTGTGTGGCGGCGGCAATTTGGTTTTTAATTGCTTGGACATCGTCTTGCGCAAAGGACGCGCTATCAAGGGTAGGTATTTTGGTAAGCGCCGGCAGCGCTTGACGCACAGTTGCGGGCACGTTCTTCATAAGAAAGCTAATTGCTTCCTTCTTGTTCTTTGCGACATTGTCCACGTAAGCGTTGTAATAGGCTTCCACCGGCCGCTGGCCGAGCTGCAAATTTCTATTGAACTGGAACAACGCGGCCGCCTGCTCCGGCCCGCCGTCCACCGCCACTGATCCATAAGAGGTTTCTTGCATTTTCATGGTTGCTCGTTTGAGAAAGTCGCGCATTTCTTTAATCTGCAGCGCTTCCGGCGTTTTCTTCCGCGTGTCATCAATGCGCTTTAGCAGCTGCTGCCGCGCTTTTTGACCGATACGCCGTTCCAGGTGGTCGTTCTTTACAGTCTTCACAGCAGCATCGAGGTCTGCATCTGTCACCGCTTGATCGATTTCATTGTCCAAAGCGTTGACGCGCGTTGGGTTGATGATGTCCGCAGCGCCGGTAATCATGTCCTCGAGGACGGCCTGCTGGCGCGGCTCGACACGCGCCCTTCGCACATCAGTTACACTGACAGGGCGGGGCTCTTTGCCCGTGCGTTTTGTAGGATCAGTCTGATCCCAGATCCGGCGCGCGAGGATCTCATCAGCTATAGATTCGAAATCCGTTTCTTGCTTACGATTAGCATTGATGAACTCACGGTTCTCATTAGCGATTGCTTTCGCTGTTTGAGCCTTTTGCTCGCGCTCCAGATCCGACTGCACCTGTGCCGTAATCCGCAACATGCGGTCTGGGTTGATCTTGTTGTACTGCGCAGCAGTATTAGGGTTGGTGCTTCGCATGTTGTTGTAGACTTGCTGCAACTTCCCAACATTGCCCTGCGCATTGATGATGTCCTGGTTTAGCCGCAGCTCCTGGATCGAGCCCTCGGCTCCAGCCGTGTACTTGTAGACATCCTCTGCCGACCAGTTGCCGAGCGCGGCATACTTCTGTGCTTCAGTCTGGAATGCGTTCCACTTTGATTCGTAGAGCTTACTGCCATGCGGAATGCTTGCCAGCTCGAGCGCCTTGCCTTGCAGGTACTTTTTTGATTCGGCACGCGAGAAGTCCAGATAGCGTTTCTGCAGCAGCGGCTTGGCCTGCGTCATAGTCGATATTAAATCGGCGTTTAGCTGCGTCTGAACGGCACGGCGGATGGTCTTATCTTTGATCTTCGACAGGATATCCTGTTTCATGAACAGGCTGAGGCTGTTCTCAACGGATAGGCGCTTGTCGTTGTAGTTTTGCTGCTTACCGCCCTGCATCCACGTATTGACGCCCTGCAGCGCTGCGTTGCTTAGAACCTTCTCGCGTTCCTTGCGAAAGGTCTCAACGTGGCCTGCTGTTTCTGTGGCAATCTCGATCTTACGAAAGTGCGTGCCCCAGGTGACGGCCTCATTGGCGATGGTAGCACCCATCTGCGCCTGAGCTGCGCCGACAGATCCCGCGCGACTTGGGTTCGCCTGTGCTGATAACATACCGCCGCCGTAGGCCGGCAGTTTGGTCTGCGCTTTATATTGTGGAACCTTCATCGTCTACCTCAGCATGTACGCGGTGCGGGAGATACCAGAGATGGCCGCGCTGGCTGCTCGGTAGTTCGAAGCGCGGATGGCGCTCTTGGCATCCATGCGGTTGAGGGACGCTGCCAGGCGCTCGTTGACGCCTTGTTCCTGGATGCCCTGGATTTCTGCAAATGTTTCCACCTGGCGTGCAACCAGTTCCTCATCCGCTTGTTTGGCATTATTTATATAAACATCGAGGCCGGTGCCCGACATGATAAAGCCGTTTTTGCGTGTCCGCTGCCCGACCTCGGATTGCAGCTCGGCAAAGTCATCAACAAAATTGATATCCGCAATGTCACGCGTGAGCTGCGTGAACTGCGCGTCAATCTCGGTCTTCTTTGCGTTGCGCTCTCGAATAGCAGCATTATATCTGAGCGCCGCTGCTTCAGCCTTGCCTTGGGCCCGAGCCCCCTGCACTTGCATGTATGTGCCGAGCATCGATGCGCCGGCGGCAACCTCTGTCATGTTGTCCTCGCATATAAAATGTGATTGGCACCGTCAGGCCCGTAGTTGGTCATCAAACCTTCGCGCTCAAATCCCATGAACTCGATAAACCGATGCGCCACGGGAAAGTCCTCTCGCACACTGGCCTGCAATCGCACCAGGTTGTCCTCGGCGATGATCTTGTCCATATGCCTGCGCAGCGTCTTGATCATCTTGAGCTTGTAATTGTCGATCTTATCACTCGGTATCAACCAGGCTTCGCCCATGCCTGGCCAGATCTCAAAGATGCCGCCGGCAACGATCAGGTGACCGTTATCGATGAGCGTAAAGCTCCGGTCCTCGCGCTTCATGTTCTCGATCCACCGCCGCTTGAGGAACTTGTGATCGGCTGTGGCTAGGCTTGTATTGAGCGTGAACAGCTCCTCGGCGTGATCGGGTTCGAAGTCGATCAGCCTAATCAAAGGTCTGTGCTCGAGCGATAATCGATATAATGGTCATCGGCAGAGGCAGGTCTTGCTGCACCATCACGTAGCCGTCCTGGTCATAGCCGGTGTTCAGCTCGATGCTCTTGTCACCAGTGAACAGCGGGATGGCCACATCCATGGCTTCCGCGCCGGATCTGAAACTGATGCGGTCTGTATCGTCGGCGTTCGCACCCACCAGGGCGTTAACGGTTCTGAACAGCCGGACGGTGACCTCATCGATGCGCTTGATCTTACCCTGCGCCGTGCCGTCCGTTGCGCCAGCCTCGAGGCGCATGGTCTGCAGGCTCGAGGTGTATGGCAGGCCGACCACGGCCTTGGTGACCGATCGGTCCAGGCTGATAGCGCCAGACGATACCGTCTTGCTGTTGTGCGTGGCACCGTTGCCGATGACATGCACCAGCTCGGCCTCGAGGTGCGTAAGCCCGCTTAGGCTGGTTGCAGCTGCGCCGTCATAGCTTAGGCCTGAGTCCGTAAAAAACGCGGCCTCGATGTCGGTGCCGAAATCCCAGGACTTGATGTATTCGATGTAGCGCTTGGTCGCACCGCCGATGGTGCGGTTGACGATCATATACAGGTGATCTTCCTGCGTGCCTGGTACGGTCGCGATGCTTTCGACCAGGGCGTGGCTCTGGCTGGTCGGCACAAGCCTGATGGCGTCGGTGGTTTCCACAGTCAAGAAACCAACGCCGGCGCGCGTTGTCTCGTAGATCGTGACTACGTTGGCCGCTGGGTTGGCCACCGTGAAATCCGCATGTGCGTTTATTCGAGTATAGATGTTGTCGGCGGTCACATTATTGCTGGTGTTAGGCCGCCACCCTAGAGATGTATCGGCAGGGTCAGAGCTGCCCGCCGCCTCAGACGTAAACACCACCTGGGTGCCGTCGCTTTTCGTTATGGTGATCTTGCTTCCCACGGAGATGTTGGCGTAATCCGCGACCGTGACCGTGGCGGTGCCACTAATGCCGCCTATCTTATGCTGATGCCAGGCAATCACCTGCTCATCACGGCGGTAGGTCATGCCGACCAGGACGCCATCGGAGCGCACACCCCAGACAATACTGTCGGGCTCTTGCTGATAGGTCAGCTGCGTCAGACCATTCTCGGTTACATGCTCCGACAAGATTGTCAGATCCGGCGCGATGTAACTGTCACTGTCATAATTGTACGTCAGCTCACGTATCTTGCGCGCAGCTCGATGCAAGAACAGCACTGCGTTGCCAACCTGGACCGGCTGCACATCCGCACTGCCATACGCCGACTGCTGTTTGATCTGCGCATTGGCCGGACTCAACGGCTCATCGGCACCCGATGCGCGCACGGCGAACTCGCCGCCCGATGTGCCGACAAGCAGCGATCTCGAGCTGCTAAGGTACCTGATGACGTTCACCTGGTTCGAACCGATGGTGTAGGTCAGGGCACTGTCGGCCAGGACGCCTGGCGTGAAGTTCTCGTAATCACCGCCGACAGAGAAGAACAAGGACTGCGGCTGGTTGGCCGTTGAGGCAAACACCAGGCGTTGTTCGTAGAACGCTACTGATGATGGATAGTTGGCCAGGTAAAAAGCACCAAGCCGCCACTCATCATCGGCCTCGAGCTTGCCGACAATTGTAATCGAGGCGCTCGCTGACTCGTTCGCGACATCATCAGACGGTGCGATCAGCAACGTGTCTGCGGTCACCTGCACCAGGAGGTAGTCGGTGTTATTGCCGCCGGTGCTCGCGCCGGTGACCGTAATGGTCATGCCGGTCTCAAAGCCCTCATCGATAAAGTTTTTGGCCGTGTCCGTGATCCGGTCATTATGCTCGAGGCCGGTGCTTGAGGGATCTCCCTCAACGAACGCAATAGTCGAAGCGGTATAGGTGGGCTCTAGTTCCGCGACATACCGCTCGTTCTCGAGGGCGGTAGCGGTCACCGTGGTCGTATTGGTCACCGCCGTGATCTTTGCGTAGCCATGGTGCAGCTTAATAATGCGCCCGACATCGACGCCGGCGGTGAACCCATCGCCGCCGTTTACGCCGGTCACGGCTGAGGCTGTGATCGTGATCGAGCTGCCGGTGCGCGCGCTGGCGGTCATAGTCGTTGTCGTTGTGTTGGTATCGAGCAGCGGGCCCCGCGCCAGGTCAACGTCTGTGATCGTCCAGGCCGTGTGCGAGGTTCTCGAGATCTTGCGAACAGGGTGATCAGGATGCACCACGTACATCACATCTGCAGACTGCGCGAACTTTAACGCATCGAGCTGCGCGGTTGTGTATGTTGTCGTCACCTCGACGGCTGCGGCGGGAGATCCGCTGGTGACCGAGCCTCCATCTTTGAAGATGCGGAACCCGTTGTTAAAGAACTCCAAGATATAGGCCTGGGTCACGTTGAATTGAAAGGGCACCAGGCGTGACTGCGCAGCGCTCGATTTGCACTCGGCCACGTACCTCGAGCCTGGCCGCCTCGATGCCCCGCCATGCGGGTGCACCAGGAAGTTCTCGAGCTGGTTGCAGCCGTTGTAGTACTTCGACAAGTCTGTCCGGCCGCCAAGGCGCGGGCTCAGCTCGCCGGCTGTAAAGTTAGAGAATGCAAAGTTGGCTTTGGCCATCAGAGCCTCGAATTGACTAAGACATCAGACTGCAGTGCGCCGGACGTTGTGACGCCAGTGATGGCACCAGGCGTGCCCTCGGTCGCATCCACAAACCTAGCCTCGGAAAGCTTGCTCTCGTAAAGCTGAAACATATTTGAGGTCAGGGATGATGATTGCACCAGGGCGAAACTGATGTCGGCAGCCAGGCGCGCGGCGATAGCTTCGACCAGCAAGGCGTCCCACTGGTTGGGATCTGTCACCCTGGCCAGGTAGACCAGGTTGATGGTGGATTCGTCACACAGGATCTTACGGCCCTCAACGCGGAAATCGATGTCCAGGTAGTCGAGGCGCATGACGCGCAGGCAAAAAGGATCTGTAGGCAGCGTGAACTGATAAGACCAGTCGAACGCCGGCGCATCGGCATCAGCTGCCAGCGCAACGCGTTGCATTGCGCAGTTCCAGGGATGGGCACGCAGCACCGAGTCGCGAACGGCATCGAAACGCTGGTTTGTCACGCGGCCGGACTTACTGTCCTCACCACGCGAGATGATATTAGTCGCGCCGATCATGTTCAGCGCGCTGTTAATTGTTTCGACTTCAGATGCCATCGAGGGCCCCCAAAAATATGAGTAGTACGCGCCGCTCCCCTTCATGGGGCTCGACGCAGTGCTCCTGGTCGCAGCTGTAACTCAGCAGCGAGAGGTAGTGCTTATATTCAGCCGCAGGGTCTCGAAACCTAAACGCACCGCCAGTGAACGTATCCGGCGGTGAAAGCAGGACGCTGCCTGAGTATCGGCACCAGGGCATATGGCCGCCGTCACCCGTATCCACATGCCAGCTATGGCCATCAGCCTTGCGCTCTACTCGCGCATAAGCCTCGGGTACAACGTCACCTGGCATCAGATCCCGCAGCCGTTCAACCAGGGGATGCTGCAGATCGACGCGGCCGACCTGGAGACTGGCGGCCTCTTCAGCCGTCAGCACATCCGGCAGCAGCTGCCTTATTTCTTTTTTGCCCAGCTCGGCGTGTTCGTGCGGGCGCGGATCTCATCGGGGTCAACAACGGCGGCACCGGATGAGGTTACGATTGCTTTTGCTTTTTTGGCGGCAGGTTTCTTAGCCATAAATCACCTATTTGGTTAAACAAGGAAATGGGGGAGCCGCAAACGCCAGCTCCCCCACTTAATCAGTCGATAACGTACTCGATCTGAAAGCTCATATCGCCCGCTGCTGCGGTAGCCGCAGCTGCTTGAACCGTGACGGCCAGGTAGTACTGAGCGTCATCCGGTTGCGACGAATCGCCGGCGTCTTCCCAGACACGCTGGCCGCAAAGATTGATATTGCGAGCTTCGAACGCGTACTCGGTGAAGGCCGTAGCGGCCTGGCCGAGCGTAATCGCTGAAGCATAGCAATCTTCATCTTTGACGGTTCCATCGGTCTGATAGAGTCCGACATTGAACGTCAGGGAGGGTGAACCACCACTGTCGAGATCATCCGCCGCCAACTTGATTGACGTAACAGAGGCTCCGACAGGCAATGCCGCGCACATAATGATATCGTTATTGTCGATATCGGTTGTGGCTAGAGCAATGGTGCCCTGAGCCACACGCTTGCGTGCATGCTGTTGGTAGATCGGGTTAAAGACCTTGGGGCTCGCTTCGAAATTGGAAACGAGAGTGCTATTTTTCGTAGTCATTAGCTATCTCCTTTCCTTATTCGCTGCACAGGATTTCGCAGACTTTCGCCTCTTCCATCCTGGTAGCTCCAAATGAGGCACAGACATACACTTGCGTGCTGTAGCTCTTGTCTGCGCGGGGTTCGATCTTGGTCATCAAGTCCTTGCCCATGGCCAGTTTGATGCCGTCCTCGGCCCAGGCAAATACCTTGCGGTAGCTGCTGGAGTCCGTGTTCAGCCTGGTCGTAGTGATGAACTTGAAGCCCATGAAGGTATCGATCTCACCTTGTACAAGCGCCTTTCATACCAACTACGGATTTCCCCGCCGGCTTGCGCCGTTTGTGGTCTGGACTATCCCTTCATCCCAGTAGGATGCTGCCCGTCTAGTCTCTACACCTTCCCATCGCTGGGCTTGGCTCGGGATTAGCATTTTAAAGCCTTCCCCGAATTTGAGCAGTTTTCGTCTAGATGTTGCCACCTAGATAGGCAAAGTATTTACCGAGTTAAAATCCGCGCTTGTCACCGTGGTGTTATTGAGCAGGTCTTCGATCTGCTCAGGGCCCACCGCGATATAAAGTGGTATCGACGGATCTACAGAGCCATTGGCGAAGACCTTGCGGGCCTCGACCAATTTGGCAATGGTCAATCCAGCAGCCGGAGATCCGACTGATACCGTGTTGGCGTTGCTCGTAGACGTTGATCCCGTCTTGCCCGTGCTAGCGGTACCTAGAGCAGCATCGATGATGGCATCATCGCAAGCCCTTCCGATAGCGTAGGCTGCCGCCTGAGCATAGCTAGACGACGGCGAGATAAGAGTCTGGATCATGTCTTGCGAATCGATAAGATCCGCATACTCGTAATGATCCATCGTCACCATTCTACGAGAGTGAGGTGTGTCCTATTGCCTTCAACATGGTTCGCTAGACCATGCCCGACTTGCGTCTGCCCTGGCTTTCACCAGGGTAGTGACTATATCTTCATCCCAGAGGGATGTCTGGCGCTTCCACTCGCTTGAGCGTACTTCCTTGCGGAATAGTCGATGAACGTTCCCTTTGCAGGGCTTCGCTGCTGATTACCTTATCTTGCGACTTAGGCTTCCCAGCAATTCACCAGATTATCGATTATGCGTTGCCGCATATCGGTCCTGTATACCAAGACAGCGGGGTATCCGCATGCCGACTAGTCCTTTTCTGCGCGGTAGCCGAACCGACCTGGTCGAAAAATGCTTTTTCGCCCGTGACCGACTCCTCGCTAACAGCATTCCTCAACAAAGAACCCTTTTGCTGCGAGAGCATCTGGATATTTGCACTGAATTGCTGTGAAAAGGCTGTTGTGATCTGCGTTGATATAGCAGCCTCCTAAGTCATTGATTTAAAGGGAAAAGCTACCCCGCGGTTCGTCCGCAGGACTCAGGTCTTGGTGCGGGGTCTTGCGATTATCCCGACTTGTTAGCCTGGTGCTTTGACGATTGGGCGCGAGGCTTATCAATCGGCGTCAGGCACCATTCTAGATTCTGTTGTGCAGCCTCGAGGGGATCTCTGATCCCAGCCACTGAGGCGTTCTGCAGCGTGATGCTTAGCACCTGCAGCTTGAAATCTCTGTCACTCATTACGGGCAGCATCTTCTTCTGGGAACTTGAACTGCATGTACTTCTGCACCTCGTCTACGGTGGACTGGTGCATCGGATGGCGCTGATCCCAGTAAGGACTGTCCTTGCGCATGAGGTGCTGGATCTTCTCGTCGGCTTCTCCCGGCGTCATAGCCTGGCTGCCTTTGTCACCGATAAGCTTGTCCTCACTCACGTTGCTTTGAATATAGTGCGCAGCGTTGACCACCGTGCGGATGAACGCTGGGTGATTGACCAGCGGCACGCCGTTTTCCAGCCGGAGATCCGAAAGCCCGTCGGCTGCAAATTCCTCGATATAATTGTTACCCAGGTCCAGCCGGTCATCAAAGGCGTTGCCATACTCGCGGCGCAGCTCAGCTTCGACCTCGAGTTTAGCGGCCTCGACATCGATGCCGCCATCAGGCCCAGCCTCGTTGGCTAGGCTCACGTACCAGCCGGCCAGTTCCTGTGCCTGGCGGTTGCTAAGGCCTGCCTTATGCGCAACCTCGCGAAAGTTGCTTACAAATTCCTGGTCGAGTTCTGCTTCACCCGTCTCAAACTCATACATATCGGCGGCGTCCGGCCGGCCGAGCTTGGTGTACACCTGGCTCCAGTCGTCATCTGTAGCCCACTTGCCTGGCACGGCGATCTTTTCCGCGCCGACCATGGACTGCGCGTGGATCATCGTCTTGGCTAGTGTCGGCACATCCGAGATGTTCCTAAGCGCCTGGTGATCTCTGAGGTCGTCTGGCAGTCCTTCGCGCCAGTCTTCCATTGCTACGTCTGCTTCAAACCCAGACGGTGCTACCTCGGCTTCGACCGAGACATCCGCTACCTGCTCTTCAGACATCGAGTTCCATCTCCTCTACTTGTTGGGGTTTATCTTTCAGCATGTTGGCGATGAACAGCACCACACTGCGCTGACCATCGCGGAACGCGGTTTCGTAAGGGTCATTCGAAAACACCGGCGTGCGGACATGGAACCGCAGCTCGAGATCCTCGAGAACAACGTCACCATCCTCGCTCTGCAGGATGTGTTTGTAGGCCGCTTTTAGATCGTCAGGCGTCATGCAGCACCAGGTCCAGGGATTACTTCAGCGCCTTCCGGCAGCGGTGCTCCCTCGGCCATGTCGTTCATTGCCTGCATTGCCGGTGCGGCCTTGCCGGCGCTCTCGGCCATCTGCATCATCATCATCTGTTCTTCCTGCGCTTGTTGAGCTGCGGCGCGCTCCTGCCTGGCAAGCTCGACCTCGTCAGCGCCGCGCATGATGCTGGCGGGTATGCCCAGCACCTTGATAGCGTGTTTGGCCAGGCCGTCCATGTCGATCCAGTCCATGATGGTCGGATCTAGGGCGCTTAGCGGCTGCATCATCTCGAGCATGCGGACGATCATCTGGATATCGCCGGATCTCTGCGCCTTGGCTATGGGGCTCACGTACTCGATGTCGATATCAATGCCGGACATGAAGTCGGGTGCCGGCGGCAGTTTTTTATCGCGCAGCAGGATGTTGTAGCAGCGGTTTATCAGCGGCTGCAGGTACTCGGCCTGCAGGCGGCCAAGCACGGGGCCCAGCAGGCGCATCTTCTCTTCGGTGCGCTGAATGACCTCGGTAGCCGTCATAGTTTGGTTCTGCGAAAGGATCAGCTGATCGACGTAGAAGGCAGAACGTATCGCCTGGCGGCGTTGTTCTTCCATCTGCAACCCGAGCGGGTTGTTGGCACCGATGTTCAGCGGCTCGACACGGTCACGCGTGCCGCTGCGGTAGAAGTTCAGACCACCAGGCACGGTCCTGATCGGCAGCATGAAGCCGTCGTCAGGCACCATGAGCGGTGGATCAATTTGTTTCTGAGCTGCGCGTATCGTGATCTCGGAAAATTTCGAAACCATCTTGGTGTCGGGCAGCGCGCTCATCGCCGGCGAATGTCCAAACCCGCCCTCGTCCGTCGAGGATTTCAACCACCTCGGCGCGACATACGGGAACTCGTCGTAGCCGCTGCTCTGGAGGATCTGGCTTTCGTCGGGATCTAAATAGATTGAGGCCCATGGCTTGTTCCTCTGATCTTTTTTGTTCACATCCCTATCGCCACGCGGCAGCACTACATGGACGATCTCTACCGGCTCGTAGGGCTCGCGTTTATCGACCTGCTTGATGCGGTCTGTGGTGTTCTCTTCACCGAACTGAAGCAGGGCTGCGCGCGCGGTCATCTTGAACTTGCGATACACCGTATCAACGCGGCCGTGCTGGTCTTCAGAGATGAACACCTCGGAGATGTGGCGCGTCGAAAACCGGAAGTCCTGGTCGTCGTCCTTCTCGATGAGCATGACGGCGGTGCCGAAACACACTAAGTCGTCGTAGAGTTCGTGCACTTGCTCTTGAAAGTTAGAGCGCTGGAAAGCCTGGTACATGACCTGCTCGGTCATCTCGAGCCATTCTTTCGCGACATCATCCTCGTTCAGCTCGTCACTTGTGAACCTGAGCGTGAACCAGGGCGTGGCCATGTTCGTCAGCATGCCATGCAGGCTGGCTGCCAGCATCTCGGCCGCATGGATGGCGGTGCCGTCGAAAATCAGCTCGGTACGTTTCTGGCCGGCGGCGCGCGACTTGGTGATGTCAGCCTTTCTGGGCCGCATGTAGTCGGCGATTTCCTGCCAGTGCGTTTCCCACATCTGGCGGCTTTCCTCGAGCTTGCGGAAACGCCGGAGCAGTGCGACGGCTTGTGGATCGGATTCCATCTACTAGTTTCCTAACAAGGTTTTCTTTTGGTCCTGGCTTCCAGCGCCGGAACCCCCAGTCAATATTCCGCGATTGCTTTTACGGCTTTGCGGTTTCGCTGCGCTTGATGGGCGCACGCTGGCCATTGGTTTTGTGCCGCTCACGCTCGGAGATTTTGTCCCACGCGTTTGATCCGGCCGGCTTGGCCGGTTAGGTGCACCGATGGCCTGGCCTTTGGAGGACGTGCTGGATCGAGGCCCAAGCTGGTTGGGGTCTGTCATGCTCAGTGCACGCGCCGTGCCGAGGAACAGTCCACCAGGCACAAAGGCCTGCACACCGGCCAGGCCCTTCTCAAACCCTGTTGAGTAGGGACTGAAGGGGTTAAACGCGACATCAGCGGCAATCACATCCGGCAGGTTGTCGCGCTCGAGGGCAAAGCCGAGATCCTGGAAGGTGTCTACCTTCGTTTCGATTTCCATCGCGCGGGTATCTTTGACGACTTGATAGTCGGCTTTGTGCCAGTCGCTAGCGTCACCGCCTTGGTTGCCGTTGCCGGAGCTGCCCATTAAGATCCACCAAGGAGGCCCGGTGCAGTCACTGGCATTTGCTCAGGCAGCAAACCTCGAGGTCCGGTCAGTATGGTCGAGCTGACGCCTTTCTTTCGACGCGCTTGTTCCTTAGCCTTCGCCTCTTCACTGCCCTTAGCCTTCACCGGCTTGATCGGCGGTGCGGGCGGCGGTGGAGGAATTGTAGGCGTTGGCGGTGCCTTCACCTTGGGTGCGAGAAAACTCATACTCTTGTTTCCAGTGGGTTGTAGGTGGACATAGCTATTTGCTGCGGTGCCACGTTACCTTCGAACGGCTCACGCTGCGCCAGGCTGCAGTAACGCCAGGCGTCTGCAGCGTGACTTGACCAGTCATGTTGGATTGTCGAGCGGAACATGCGGTTCTTGGGATCATATTTGCGGTGATAGAACCTCAGCGCTTCCAATAACTGCGCACAGTTATCGCGATCAAACCAGGTACCTCGCTTAATTTGAAGTTTTGCAGCGTGTATTCCGTCTTCAATCGGCATTTTAGGTAAAACACGAAAATTGATTCCCAGATCATACGCAATTTCGCGGCGAGACTTACCGCTGCCCATCTCACGCACCTCAATGTCGTGCGGAGCGTGGTGAGTGCCATAGAGGTAGCCTTTTTCATCAAGCATCCGCGCATAAAAAGGTAGGCCCTCGTTCCGTGCTTCAAAATAATCGATGACGTGTAACGCTCGACCTACCTTCTGAGAGAAAATGACCGCCGTGGCGTCATTTACACCCAGATCAAAATACGTATCGACCCTAACTGTAGGATCGTGCGGCACCTTGGTGATGCGGCTTGGCTGCATCTCCTCGATCTCATCAAGTTCCTTGGCAAAAATCGCGCCAGGCGTGGCAGCTGAAAAATCACATAGAAATTCTTGATTGAACGCATCCTGAGACATGGCGGCCTTCGCCGCATCCAGCTCATCGTCGGGCACGATGCCGGTTTCATCGGCGCGGTACATTTTCCGATACCAGCCAGGCTCGCTCTCGGCCATACACCAATAATCGTAGAACAGGTTGTGGCCGGCTGGAGTACCGATCATCACGCAGTAACCCTGCCTATCCGAAAGCATAGGCCGTATCACTTGCGTGAAAAGCGTTTCCGAGAGCAGGCTAACCTCATCGAGAACGAGGCCATCTGAATAGATCCCCCGCAGACGATCACCGCCATCATCAGCGCCCAGGAGCTGCATGCGGGCACCGTTGGGCAGATCCACCCGCAACTCAGTCTCGTTGAACTTCACACCTGGTATGACTTCAGCCAGTTGCTTGCAATAGTCCCAGGCAACTTGCTTGGCCATCACCCTCGAGGCCGTGACGTAGTGATACCTCGGGTTCTTCTTCGTACTGGTCACCGCGTCCCTCAGAAGGTGCGCCAGAACCATGAGGGTCTTACCAAAGCGCCGGTGCATCACCAGCACTGAGAAGCGATGCTGGGCCAGCTCCTGGTGCAGCACGGCCTGGAGAGGGCGCGGCGTGTAAGGAAGTTGGATCTCCATGTGAGAAGCTGAGGCTCCCTTCGATGGGTATATACGCTATAGAGTCCAGCGCCTGGGTTCTCGGGGGTACGGGGGTGTGCCAGGCCAGCAGAAAAAGTTTTCGCCCTCATAGATTCAGGTTTACAGCCTGAGGGAGAACCGCAGAAACCTGCGGGATACAGCGCGCTCAGTGCAGACCCAGTGCCAAAACAATTCAAAGCTCGGGCATGGTGCCGGCCTGGCCCTGCCGTGCCCTGCCGCCGTCGCGCGCGAGCTGATATGCCGCGCTCTTTAATTTACCGACGGGTCAATGCTTCGCCCTGTTCCTGCTCCTGTTGCTCACCAACAGGTTGCGCCTACCATTGTTCCTCGGGTTGCCATCACGATGATCGATGTCCTTGCCATCATGCTTACGCACTCTGCCTTGTCCCTCGAGCAATCGCCTGGCTCTCTTCCTCGCAGCATTGTCAGCGCGATGCTTGAAGTTGTACTTCCGCTGATACCGTGAGCGTGGCTTCACGTTAGCCTTGAGTTCACCGAGCTTAGGCATTTAACAGTTTCGCTGTGTTGTTCTTCGCATTGTACGTGTACGCACTGGCCTTGCGGCCTGAGCGCTTCGCAGCTCGATCCTTGGCCCTCGCAGCTGGTGTCATCGCACCACGCTGCTTGCCCTTCGATGTTGCCTTGTTACTGCCAGGCTTCAAGTTGCCGCTCTTCTGCAGCGCCTTGGTCGCTATCGCATAAGACGTACTCGCGCTATGACCTTTGCGCTTCAGCTGGCCAACAAGCCTATCCAATATCGCTGGCATCAGTACGCCTTCAGCAGCCGCTTCTTGAGCTTCTTCTTAGCCTTCGACTGCGCCTTCACTGCCTTCGCCTTCGACTTCATGCTGGATCATCCTGCACCAGTGTCAGCACCTTGGCCGCTTCGGCCGGCTCATCGCGCTGCATTGCTTCATCAGTCCCGCCGCCCCAGCTCAACGTAATCACGCCGCTCTGTGCAGTGTCTTCAACATTGTTCCTGATGCCTCTCGGCTGCATGCGAGCGAACACCCACTTCATGGTGTCGATCTCTACACGCCGGCGCTGCACCTCAGCGTTTGCCAGCTGCTTATCGAAACCATCGAGGGGCTGGCGTGCCAGGTCGAACATCTCATCAGCCAGGATCTCAGCGCCGATGGCGCGAGCCCTGGTGTACTGCTCATGCAAGTCATCATCTCTCTGCACTGCCTGCAGCACCGTGACAAAGTGAGGCATATTCTCAGCTGTGCAGATCGAGCGCAGGGACTTACCCTTCGCCAGCTCATCGCACACTGCCTGCATCTTCTGCTTATTGAGTTTGCCTGCCATCACATATGCCTACAGGAAAGTGCCGCAGCACTGGGGAGAGCACTGCGGCACCAGGGAGGTTTTTACGGAGAGAGCCCAGGGACACATCACCCTAAGCGTACCCAACAAGACACTGTTTTCAGTTCATTGAGCAACAATAAAAGCGCTAGATCTGGTATTTTTGACGCAGTGATAATACCACCTAATGAGCGCATCCTCGTACCTGGTCTTCACTATACGCCGGTCACAATGCATCAACCGGCTCAGTTTTACCCAGCTGGGCCCGCGCCGTTTGAATGCACCTGAGTGCGCTACAGCCCAGAGTAGCCGCCGATCATCGCTGCTTTGCAGGTCAGCAATGCTGTGCAAAATATCGTCATAGCGCTGGATCTGCCTGGTGGATGCGCGGCCGAGCGTATTGTGCTTATTGGTGTCAGCATAGCTGAGCCAGTCAGGCTGGATGTCTGGCCAAGATGCGAGCTTCTGTTTGCGAAGAGCTGCCGGCAGCCGGCGTTCAGTCTCGGCCGCCTCAATCAAGTAATCGTGCAACCCTGCTACGGAGATCACGTTGCTCTGCATCGCTCATCTCCCGCACACCACGCCAGAAGTCGGCATGGTCTTGTCTGGAGATACAACGGCGAGCGTACTCATGCAGCACATCAAAGCGCGGCTTTTTGCCTTCAACCACTGCGCGGTAATTTGGGTTCGACCACTTAGAAGCAGTAACGAAGAGCTGCTTAAGGTCACGGCTTTTATTCGAAGCCTGTTTAAAGAAAAAGTTTTTGGAGGAGTGAGCTTCAACGAAGTGCAGCTTAGTGTTACAGCTGTAAGTGGAAACCACCCAGCTCTTTTCTTGAAGCTCGGAAATGACCTTGTCAACATCTTTTACACCCCTTCTCTCCACAGCAGCTGTGAGTAACTGCCTCGATGCTTTGCCCTGCGCGGCTTTCAGCTCAGACAAAAAAATGAACGCATCATGCGATAACGACATCATCGGCACCCTTGCGTCTGCGCCTGGTACTGATGCTTGAGCGCGAAGTACGCGTCCTGCGCCGCGCGCTTCTCTGCCCAGTATGGGCTGCCCGTTGTGTGCAGCGTGTCATCGTTCTCCAGCCGCTGCCATCGCATGTATGCAGCGTCCAGCTGCTCCTCGAGTTTCTGCAGCTCCAGCTCAGGGTTGGTCATGCGCCCATCCCAAACTGATCACCCTCACCGCAATCAATAGCAGCCTCACGCTCCTCATCAGTGATGATGACCTGCTTAACTTGGCGGCCCTGGAATATTGTCTGCTGAGGGATCTTCTCGTAGCGCCTGTCGAACAGGGCCCAGACGCAATCATCCTTGCCCGTATGCTTAGATCCCTCGATCCACTTCACCCTGCCGATGCTGATGATCTTCCTGCAGAACTCCATGAAGGCCGCGCTCTGCTGCGTATGAAACCAGCCGGCATCGATGAGCAACCACGCCGGCCGTATGGCAGCCAGGTGCATAATCATGGGATGCATGATCTTACGGCTCCAGGGCGGGTTGGTTATAAACATCATAGCGTCGGAGTGCTGGATCTCGAGGGCGTCCACGCCGCCGCGAATATACGACCTGGGCAGGCGCTGCTCGATGTCAGATGCCTTGAGGCAGTGGTGCCCATGTTGCTCCAGGTGACGCACCAGTGAACCATCACCGGCGCAGGGCTCATCGAACACAGTTTCCGGCCGCAGCTCATCGAGCAGCGGCAGCACTGCAGACATCGGTGTCGGGTAGAAGTCGTTGAGTTTACGTGGAAAATCCGAGCGCTTTCCCATTGGAACTCCTAGCTACATGCAGTTTATATTCGAACTCGGCTTGCCTGACGCACAAAGGGCAGGCATCTGGTCCCTCGGGTACGGTGTAGTCAACGGTGGTTGCCACCCTCTCTCCGAACACCCTGGTAACTTTCTGAAACGTAAACCTCTTGGCAGGCCTGACGATCTCACCTTGGCCGAAACATTCATCACACATCTTCCCTCTTCCTGATTATCAGCTCGTATCCCATCACATGCAGAACCGACTGCATGTTCATCACGCTTGGACTGTGGCGCTTGAACCAGCCGTGAATGGTGCCGTAGTGCACGCCGGCCTCGTCAGCCAGGTCAGGGATGTTGACCTCGTCTTCGCGGATGAGCTGCGCCAAGCCCTTGACCACATCGCAGCAGCCTTCATGGACAAAGAACCCTCTCATCAGAGCGCCCACCGATCACCAGTGAACACATCCTGGACATCCTCGATGCTGCGCACGATGTGAACTTCAGCACCCGCCTTGCGCAGGTGCTTGTGAACGCGCCGCTGGTTTTCGCTGGTACGGCCCTTCGCGGTTTTGATCTCGAGAAATATCGGTGCGTACTCGTCCTGGGACCGCCAATACTTGCGCGGCACGATGACCTCGAGGTCGGGCCAGCCAGGCGTGACGCCCATGCGCCGCTGCTTCAAGCGATACTGCACCTTATGCCGGCCCTCGTTAGGACTATGATGCACAGCGCAGTCGTCTGGCAGCCAAAGCCTCAGCATGTCGATGATGGCGCAGTGGATCTGATACTCACTGGGTGAACTCAAGAAGGAGATCCTCCGCAGTCAGTGATCCATTGGCGATCAGCAGGATGTTACGCACCACCTTCAGCGAGGGCGTGCGTTTGCCTTGCGCTAGTTGTGTGACGTAGCTCCTGCTCACGCCGAGCCTGCGGGCAATCACCTCTTGGGTCATGCCGCTCTGTTTTATCCAGTTTGAAAAAGTAACCATGCAGTGACTAATACGAAACTGTCAGTCACCTGTCAAAATACTTATCCACGTTCCTGGTTATTTTAATGTTGCTTAAAGTAACATGATGTGAACAACATTGTCCCATGGTTATAAAACGGAGAGGATTTAAACATGACCGAGCAGAGAAGGATGATACCAGTAAAACGCCGCAGTTCGCGTTCAATGCCACCGCCGGATAACGTGATTAATTTTTCGCAGCACCAGAAAAAATCACGGCTTACAATTTCAAAACTACCTGACAATCACGCAGACGATCCGCTTAATAATTGTGACCTGCACTCGATGATGCGTGACTATCACACATCTGGCGTGTTTCGATCTTTACTGTTCACTCCCCCACAGGATGTCGGATTTAACAAAAGCAGTTATGCGGAACAAAAAATGACGCATGCTGAACTTAGGGTTTACGGTGTTTTTACTCCGTTCAGAGGAACCAATAAATCTGTGAACGGAGATAATGCAAACGGCGTTTTACGCAGGCGGTTAGTTCACGATGTTTTTGTCAGAAGAATCTGGCAGATCTCAAGTTGTTGTTGGTGGTATTGCCAACCTTTGAGTCGCGGCCTACTGCAAATGCTGGTTGGAAATCAAACAGAACGATACCGCAAGCGCGTACAGAACGCAGTCAGCTTTTTGCAATGTGAAGGGTTCTTGGAAAGCGTACCAGAAATGATGTCACAACCGATCAAACCGAAAGGCATTACCTTTTCACGACTGGAGCGCCAAGTTTTGTGGGCATCGCGCCGCGCGCTGTACCACGACATTGAGTGCGCGATGTTTGCAACCAATGCTATGAGAAAAATGCACGACAATCATCTTGAAACGATGGTCGAATGGTCGAACAGGCCGTGGCCAAATGATAAAAAATCTACACAAACTGCGCCTATGGATGCGGTTACGGAGGGGAAAATTGAATGTCACACGAACTATTGAGAAAAATGCGAAAAGGTGCGGGCGTGACAGTGCAAGACATCGCCGACCATCTGGAGATGACCGCACCAGCTTACCGGAGATATGAAAGAGGTGAGGTTGATCCACGCATTTCGCAATGTCAGCAGATTTGCGATTTTTTAGGTTGCAGACTGCAAGATATTTGGGGTGAAGATGACGAAGCTCCAAAGTATGTCAATGTCTCTTACACCGCAAAGCCTGGTCAAACAGTGTTCGTCAAAGTCGATTTCGAAGATGATGAGGCGGTGTACCGGCCTGATGTGACGGTACAACCAAACGAATCACCTGGAAAAAAGATCGTCAACGGAAAATAAAAACATCCTTATATAATTCGAAAAGCCCCGCATAAGTGCGGGGTTTTTTATTTTGTTGCGTTTAAATTACTTTTAGGTTAGCTCTCAGTTACGCATTGTAATTGGAGAGAGCGATGCCTAATGACATGACGCCCGACTGGGCGCGGCGCTTTAACTTCAGCGCACACAGCCCTGGCGGCATTAACCGCCCTAACTGCAAAGAGATATTTGAAAAGGTCATAGCGCGCCCGCGTAAGGTCTTCACGCCGTCCAACGTGGCGATGAACAGCGGTACAGAGGCCGAAACATACGTGCGCCAGGTGCTGCTCAAGGACGCGGATGCCGGCGAGGCCTACCGACATGCGGTCAGCAAGATCCACGAACACACGCCGCAGGACTTCAACCCTGATGACGCCGCCAAGCGCGACATCATTCTGAACGGCCTCTACAAATCGGACATCACCGAGCAGGAAGACACAGTGTTCGCGCTGACCCTGCAGCATCTGCTCGAGGGCACCAGAGAGGCGGTCAAGGGCGAGAACAAGGTCGAGGACGGGCCGTGGGTGTCCGCGATGCTCGAGGGCGTCGAGCTGCCGTTCATCGGGCAGCTGGATTTTATGACGCGCGGCGTTGTCGAGCTGAAGACACAATGGCCATACGTGAAGCCTAATGCGAAACGCGGGTTCCAGGTCAACTCGCTGCCGGCGAAACCCAAGGCCGATCACATCAACCAGGTTGCGCTTTATTGGATGTGGATGCGTAAGCAGTCCGACAACGTGCCGGTGACCCTGGTCTATGCCAACTGCAAAGCGTTCCGCGTGTTCAGCTCTGTCGATTGCCCTGAGCTGAGCGAGGCGCGCCTGACCCAGGCGCTCGAGAGCATGCGCCTGGTTGCCCGCACCCGAGAGACACTGATGCGGAAGGCCGACGATGTGTCGGATCTGCTCTCGATGATTGCACCGGACTTCTCGCATTGGATGTGGAGATCCGAGAGCCCTGCCTACAAGCAGCTGGCTGAGCAGATGTGGTCCGAATGAGGGCGCTGGAAATTATAGGCGGCGGCATCTGTGTCGCTGCGGTTGCCGTGCTGGTGATGGGCTACGTGTTCAGCGCCTGCGCACTTATTGATCGTTGTTATGAGGGAGAGAGATATGCAGAGGAACGGAGTTGAGACTTTTTATCTAAAGTTTCAGTACCCAGATAACCCTGGGTTTAAGGGAACGGTGACTTCAATGGAAGCCGCCGAGCAGGTGAAGCCTAAGAAGCAGCGCGACCAGGAGCTGGTCATCGAGGCGCTGAAGACTGCGCCCGAGGGGCTCACGGCCGATGAGATAGCAGCCGTGCATGATTCGATCTTCAATCGGTTTCGGCCACGCGTGTCGGAGCTGAAGGCGCTGGGCCGCATCGAGGCCAGGGGCCGGCGGCCGAGCTGCGCGACAGGTAACAACCAGGATGTGCTGGTGCTGCGCCATGAGTAAATTCCACATCGACCTGGTTGCCGCGCTCAACATGATCGGCAACGTGAAGACCGATGGCAAGGCGAACTACGGTGATTACGCCACGCTGCCGACATGCCTCAACAAAGTCAAAGAGACACTGCGCAACCATAACCTGGCCGTGATGCAGCTCACCTACACCGAGCCTGACCGCGTGGTCACGCGCCTGGTTCACGCCGAGGGCGAATACATCGAGGACGGTGGCGTGCCGCTGCTCTGCGAGAACAAGGCCAACCCTCAGAAGATGGGCTCGGCCATTACCTACGCGAGGCGCTACGGCTTGATGGCGCTAGTCGGATCTGCCGGCACTGATGAGGATGATGATGGCCAGGCGGCCACGCCGGCCGATGAGCTGCCGCCGGCGAAGGGTCATAGTTTGAGTCATAGCAATACGCTGGCACCTAAGCCGGAGCCCAAGCCAGAGGGCGCGGTCGTTGAAAACATCGAGGACACGATGGGCATACGCGTGCCGGATGATCCATGGGTTGCCCAGCAGATCACAGGGTTCGCCAGACACAAGCACCTGGGAGAGCATAACGACTGGCTAAGCGTAAACGATGGAAAGATGCAGACGTTGACCGACGCAGACTACACGCAGGTCGGCAACGCCTGGTCGGCTAGAAAACAATCCTTACTTAACGAGTGAAAGGACAAACGATGGCTAAATATAATGAGGTTCTAAAGTTCACTGCACACAGGAACACAGACCGCTTCTCTGGTGACACGCCGCTGGAGAAGGGCAAGCCTAATTTTGGCAACGGTACGATCACGCTGCACAGCGCGCTGCCGCCAGGCGAATACTCGATCTCGGTCTGGCAATACGCGGACAGTATGAACCTCGGCTGCTCGCTCAGCTCGGTGGACCGCAGCGGCGATGATCAGCAGCCGGCACCGGCCGCTCCACAGAGAAGGAACCTGGCAGATGATTTCGGCTAAGACGGGATCGATGCTGACCGTGCAGGAAGCAGCTCTGCGGTTATTCGGTGATACGACCGAGACAAACACCGCGCGGATCTACCGGAGCATCAAGCTCGGCGAGATCCAGGTCAGGAAGATCGGGGGCCGCAAGATGATCCCCACCTGGCAGATCGATAATCTGGAAGGGCGTGGCGTTGAACCCGAGTGATGTACTCAACAAGGTCGCATCGATCATTGCCCAGCGGGCTCAGACCCACGGTGATTATCGGGACACCTTTCAGATGACTGCAGACATCTGGTCGGCGTATTTGGGCACGCCCATTACGCCGGTCCAGGTCTGCGTGTTAAACGCGCTGCAGAAGCTCGCGCGTGATCAGAACAGTGAAGATTGCAACCCAGATAACCTGGATGATGGCACCGGCTACCTGGCCATCGGCGCTGCAATACAGCAGGCAAAAAAAGAGGGGGGCTAAGTGCCCCCCCAGCCTTTATTCGCTTAACATATAATCTGGGTTTCGGATCTTTTCGTTATGTTTCCGTAGTATCTCTTCTACCTCTTCAAAGATGTTGCCGCGAGCCTTCTTGAGTGCGGCCTCGGCCTCGATGATAACGCCGGCGCGGTCACTGCCGGCACCGCCTATCCAGATGTAATCCTCGAGCAGGTTTTCGAGAGCTGCCAGCAGATCCGGCGCGGCAGCTTCTAAGCGTGCTTTTTTCTCTTCATCGGTCATGTCTCTCTCCTATTTGTATGGTTTAGCAGGCAGCGGGTTCTCTTCCAAGAAGCGCCGGCACAGATCCCGCAGGGTTCGCGTTGACTGGGGATCTCCCAGGTGCAGGCTGGCCTCTCGTACCAGCCTGCGGTGCATCAGCTCGGGCATGCTCATGCGACTTGCTGCAGCCAGGGATTGAACGGCTGCTGCCCGCGCCAGATCTTCGCTTCCATCTTCTCTGCGTCCGCAGCGTCACGCGCTACGTCCTCAATCCAATGGCCGTACAGTTGTCGCGTGGTGTCCACAGTCTGGTGACCCATCAGATCCGCAACGCGCACCAGGTCGTTGCCAAGCACATGCAGCGCCAGTGACGCGAACACATGACGCAGGTCATGCCAGCGCATGTACTTCTTTTTGAACTGGCTCGGCAGTGTCTCATCGAGAGCGAAGCTCGCAGGTGCGGATGAGTTGTTGTTGTTATCGACAACGCGGAACCCAGGCGCTTCATCATCGACCATGTACATGCCGACGATGTTGCAGATTGGATGCAGCACGCTCTCGCGCCAGTACTTTGTGTCCTTGTGCGACGTGCCGTCGTCCATCGGGAACACGTAGTCGTCGTCACCGGCAAACGGCGTTTCAAGTTTCCACGCCTTCAACCATGCGACCAATGTCGGCAGCAAGAAGACCATGCGAATAACTTTCGAGTCTTTGCCGTTCTTCGTCTTCTTCGGGATGTCGGCAGATACCTCGCCGCCCCTCTGCTTCCGCATCGCGACTTTCACATGCGCAGCCGGCGCGTAGATCTTTTTGCCGGTGCGCTTGCAGGTTTCGGTGCGGTCCCAGAGGATGTGCTTCCATTTGAGCGCACGCATTTCGCCGGAGCGCAAACCCGTCCAGCAGGCAAACGCCAACGCCATCGCATCGCTGCGCTTGTTCAACTTAAAACTAAGATCGATGACATTGTTAATCTGATCGAGATCGATGCGAGAGAGCTGTGAAGTCTCGGCCGCATCGAGGCCCTTATACTTGACCTCTTCGAAATCAACCATGCGCGCGACGTTATCGACACACCAGCGGTTCTTAACCGCCAGGTCAAAGATCTTCTTCAGCGGATCTAACTTGTTCTTGATCGTGTTATGCGCCAGGCGCTCCCCTGTCTTTGAATTACGGAAGTTGTCCTCGAGCAGCTCCTCGATCTGCGCGGCCGTAACGTCCATGCACTGCAGCTCCGAGAACGGCACGCCATCGACCAGGAGCGTTTTCCAAGACAGGGCTCCGCTGGTCACGTTCGCCAGTTGCCCAGCTGAGATGTTACGGCGGTCCTCTCGGCCATCTGACTTCTTGATGAAATCATCGATGGCTCTGCCAACCGACTTCTCGGGATGCGCGGTGATGATGCCGCCTGCAATCTGCTGGCCGTTTAGTTTCATTGCCTCGGCCTCGGCCTCTTCCTTCGTATGGAAGAAACGGCGAGACTTGCCGACTTGGTTTTTATCACCTGCAACCTTAATTGCATCTGCGCGTACACTTATGTAAAAGCGAGCGCGGCCTGGCTTGCGGCGCTCTTTGTCTTTCGACTCTTTGACGATGATCTGTTTTTGATTGCTCATTGCTCAGCCCCCCTATGCTGCACGCTTCAAAAATTCTGGAATATCCAGAAGGTCATCATTGGCTGCTGCCGGAGCCGGATCGATCACCGCGAGGTGATCAACCAGCAACTGATAACGCCAATGATCGGTCTGGCCGGCGGCCTGGAAATCCGCGATGGCATCTTTGGTGCGCGCGATGTCGAAGTCGCGAGCTGCGTTGTTACGCTCGGCAGCGGTGCCCAGCTGAGCTGCGCCGTGGACTTCACCGCGCTTGGCCTTGCGCTCGACGCGAGCGCGGAAGGCCGGAAGGGTTTCGCCCTTCGATGCTTGCCGACCATGGTTGACGGCAACGTTGACACTGTCGGCGCTATCAAAACGATGCGCGTCCATAACAGCGATGCCACGCAGCATGTGCAACTTAGGCCGCACGATGCCATCGGCTTCATCGGTTTCGAACCAGGCATCCAAGTGAGCGAACATTGCATCGATGCGGGCCTGCCACTCGGGGCTGTTCACTTTCCAGTAATCACCGGAGCTGCCGATGGCGATGTGGTTGAAAGTTTCCACCAAACGGATGAGCTGCTCAAAAGATTCATGCAGGTGCCAAACGGGAACCAGGCGATCATCATCAAGGCCGCTCTGATTGGCTTCTGAGATCAACTCATTGTTCTGGTCGGTGGTGCCGTCAATTACGTCGGGGATGATGACCACGGCCTGGGGGCAACGATTGCAAACATCTTTTGCCCAGGCATAGAAGTCATCGAGGTAGTCTTGATCGTCGGCAATCGACACGCCGTTCTTGAAAGCGGTGAAAGCGCCGTTGTCGAGGAAGAGGATCTCATCTTTGCCGACCAGCTCGATGGCGCGGTCAACTTGAACACCGAGCTTGTTGTTGCCCGGCCTTGCATAGAAGTAGCTGGCGAGGAAGCTGCCGCCGGCCAAGGCGTCAATGGCTGGCTTGCCGTTGACTGTTCCGTTAAGCGGTAACCCGTGAACTACGTGTTTGTTTAACAATGTCTCTCTCCGGTAACTAGTGGAATCAAAGGTGTCCGTGCGATTCATTATAGTTACTGTGAGTTACATTGCAAGGGAAACGTGCGGTCCTCAGGCAAAAACCTGGAGGGCGTTAGGTTTCAAAAATCTTTTGGCACTGGGTCTGCACTGGGCACAAAAAAAAGCCCTCCATTGCGGAGGGCGTGTGTCTTATAAGTGATTGATTTTACTTAACTATGAGTGGTTGCGGGGGTAGGATTTGAACCTACGACCTTCAGGTTATGAGCCTAATGACCTTATGAAGCACAGTTATCCTGGTGCGACAGAGTGACAGTTCTCTGCCATTTTCTCTCATTATATTTATTCTAGTTGCACACAATTATTCTGGTTGCAGATACGTTTTGGCACTGGGTCTGCACTGGGTTTTGGCACTGGCGAAATCTCAGTGCCAAAATTAACTTTCAGCCATCACTGAGGAACAGCTCTTTCTCCGCAGCTCTACGGCGAACGAGCCCTGGTAAGATCCGGCCGCCGCCTCTACGGAACTGCCACCAGATGTCAGCGGCTCCGTAGTAATCGCCGCGCGCCAGGCGCTGCCTTATCGTACTGCGGGCGAACGCGCCGGTCCCGATGTTGTAGGCTAGTGAGCAGCTCGCATCGAACATGCCTTGGGTCAGCTGGGCCCGCGTGAGGACAAGTCTCGTAATTGCTTCCTCAACGTGTCGGCACGCATATCTGAGATAACTTTCGCCGGTGACCTTATCGATATCGTCTGCATGAGGGGAGATAGGCAAGCCTCGATTATCATAACAGCTACCCCACCCCTGCGTGATATAGCCGCTTTGACATTTATAAACTGAGGCCGACCACCCTTCGAAATGTTGGATTATCTCCAGGCCGCGCGAGCTGATCTTCATGTGTGGCCGCGCCGGTTGAACGACCGGCTGCCGTAATAAAATGAGACTACGGTTGTGAACGTGGCTTGCATGGGCTCCGACCAGATAGCCTGGTAGAGATCCAACGTGATCATGTCAAACGCCAACAAATATGTGAGGATGAAAAATTCCAGGAACAACAAGTACCCGATGCTCGGCCGAACGCTTGCGGCATAAGTGACCATCCAAGTCGATGCGCTCTTCATCATCGCCTTGTCATGTTTCAGCAGCGCTTCGCTCTCGCGTATGTCGGCCTCGACATGCAGATGCTGGAGCTTGATCTCACCGAGAGCCTTCTGTTGATCGATCTGGGCCGAAATGAGCTTCAGCTCATGCGCCTTGTCTTGGCGGTCCTGGAAGAAGTCCATCACCTTCGGCAGAAACGATGTGCCAAAGCCAAGAACGGAACCTAATAAACTAAGCATTATAATAAGACTCCTATTACGACAACTTGCAGGACCAACAACGTAAGCCCGACCATCCTTAAATCTCCTTTTTAGGCTGGGAAAAATCTATCGTGGTGCAGAGTGCAGCCCACTGCGCAAACGCACCGAGCGCTTGGTGCTCATTATAATATTTCTCAGTGAGAACTTTTGAAGGGCAGGCCTTGACCGGCATCGCGGTGACATCGTGCGCACCATCGTGCCCAATAATGAAAACGATGAGATACAAGACTTTCATTCCACCGGCCCGTGTCTGGAGTTGTGAATCTTCTCAAGGTGCTCGATGCGGCGGCGAAGATCTTTGTCGATGTAATCCAGGCTGGTGATCAGACGCTCAGATCGTCTGGCGTCTTCCTCGCGCTTCGATGGCGAGAGCATACCGGCGAGGATGTCTACGCGCTGTATCTGTGTGTCGCTGGTATTTTCGAGCTTGTCGGTGCGCCCGTCAGCGGATCGAAGCTGGCTTTCTACGTCTTTGATCTGTTCCGTAAGGCGAGTGATTTGCGCCCTGGCTACGGCGGCAGTGCCAATGACGGATGCCGCCACGCCGCCCAAAGTAATGAGCAGTTTGACATCGACCATCCCGTCCATTATTTAATCGCCCCGCCAGACGTTGCCGCATAGTAGAGCCAGGCCGCAATGAGGGCCGCACAGAAAATGACGCCAGCCCCTTTGGCGCACTCTAATAAAATTTTCCTGTTCCGCTCTTGGCGCTCCCGTTCAGCTTCGCGAGCAGCCGCCTCGCGTTTCTTCTTTTCTGCAATCGCTATCTTTTGGCGTTCGAGAATCGCGGCCCAAGTGCCTTCCCCGAAACGAGCCTCTAAAGATTTTCGGAGTGAGTTGAGCGCCTCTTCGTGCTCTTCGTGCGCCACCTGACTTCGGGTAGCACCGGCAAGCGTGGTTTCGTCGTCCACGGAGCCGTCTTGCGCTCCCATGCGGCTCTCGATGACCTTCTCATTGTGAGACCGCTCTTCAACGGCCTTTTTATTTTTCTTGACCTCTGAATTGGAATTAAAGATTGCGTCTAGGTGACCGCCGATCTGCGACAGGTCGTCGGCTGTTTCAATGGCTGATTTGCAAGCGCTGATTGCCACCTTGGCCGCACTATAGCTCGCAGCGAGAGTTACCGGGTCCATCCATCATTCTCACGGCTTCGTGGGCCAAGGATCGGCAACGCCGTCCTTACCTTGTTCAAATTCATTCCATTGGTTCTGAAAAGCCACTGGGTCCGACGTATTGGCTGGAAGATTTCGCAACGCAACGCGATAAGCTTTCATATCATCAGTAAGCGTCACATCGTTGAGAGAAAAGTAGTCGGTCTCCTGCAACCGCTTGTTCCGCTCTCTTCTAATTGACTCCAGGCAGAGGGCACTCGCACCGGCTTCACTCCGTGTCTTACGATCAAGCAGCGCTTGTTCTTCGGCGTCAGTGAGTTGGACCTCTTCACCATTTACAATTTTTGTTGTCATCAGGCGCTCCTATGTCACGTTCGTTCCATATAATTTAAAATGAATTTTCTCAAAGGTTCCTGAGTTGGGGTAAATCTTAAACGCATCCACGTCACCCTGAGTTCCACCACTCGCCGTGTGAAACCAAGCGTTATTGCAGCGCACGGGTGCGTACCCTGCATTGTGATACGACCAATCGCACATGCCACCCGGTTGGGCCTCGCCATCCTTATGCCGATCAATAGTCATGGTGCCAAAAAGGTTCGCAACATCGGCTGGCTTATAGGTGGAGCCATACGCGGTTAATTCAGTTTCGCCAGCGCTAGTTCCATGCCGTCCCTCCGTGGCAATATCACCATTGTTTCGCGTCACATGGTTTGTAGAATACCAATCGTCAGTAAGTGCAGAAGCTGCACCTCCAGCGTTTGAATAGTTTGAACCGTTATCGTAGCTAATCGCGACCATCAGCGGTTCACTAGCACTTAGCTGCACATTCCACAGGTGGAGAATATAAAAATCGTGGGTCAGCCCTGTGAACGCCACTTCCGCTTGTGATGATGAGTAGCTGCCTTGCTGCTTTAGATCATAAGCGCCGCTGGCTAGATCAAGAATGCCCTGCACCGTGTCCCGTTTAGTGTGATTACTGTCAGTCGCATCACCGTACATTATTAGGTCGCTGGCAGTTATCGTCACATCCGAGTAGTCACCGATCAGTGCATCTTTTGTTAATGTGCCATCGATTGCGTTGGCATCAATGTTTGCGGTGCCGACCAACCCCCTGGCCGGGCTGCTTCCTAGGTATGGCATGTAGATTACTCCGGTTTCGGGTTGTCGGATTTAACTTTGGCAATAGCAGCGTACCAATTGCCGTCTTTATCGGCCTTGCCGGCGGTCATGTCGTGAAAGAGCATGTCGAGTTGATCTGCTAATTCAGCGTATGCGTCCCGGCGCTTTTCTTGATAAGCCGTCGCTGCGACGTGAGCTTCATACTCCGCAGTCCAAGCGTCTTGATTTGACTTCGAAGGTATCCCGCCGGGGAAGGCCGTAATCACGCCGTCCTTCGTCTCCATTCCGGCTTGGTGAGAAAATTTCCAGCCGATTACACTTGCAATATCAGTCATACTGAAATTTCCCAGATTGTCATCGTTGTTGCCAAAAGCCCGTTGTGCATATCGCCGCCGCTTGCAGTCTTGTTCAGATACATTGTCCCGCTGGAGTTGGTCCCGACCCGAACCTTGAAGGTGGTTTCCGATGTTGTCCCAGCCGTCATGTAGTGTGTAAGCGCGAGTGGCGAGAAGACGTTCGTACTGTCGTTGAACTCGATTCCAGACGCCAATGCGCCAGCCGTGCTGTCTTGGAAGAGTGCGTAGCTGATTGTGTCGCCGCCGCTTGAAAAGGTGCATTGCAAAAATGCTTGGATCAAAAGTTTATTGCTCGCGTTGGTCGGCGTGATCGCCCTGGTAATGAACTCCACTCCCTCGGAATTTTGAGGCGTTGTGTTATCCCCTGGCATGGTGGTGCTACCAGAGGCACTGGATCCGACCTGTGTGTGAACGACCTGCACAACTTTACCGCCGCCAGCAGCCGCAAAAACTGGCACAGAACCAGCGCCTTGTGACTTTAAAAAATGGCCGCTTGTCCCGGCACCAACAGCAGCAGGGTTTCCGCTGGCATCCCAAGTTATAAGTTCGCCATCAGTGCCGGATGCGATTTTCGCAAGCGTCACGATGTCATCGCCCAGGTCACCTGTCGTTAAGGCAGCCTCGGCCGGTTGACTTCCTAAAAATGGCATCAGGTGATCTCCATGAACGAGAGTGAAATGTCGATATAATTATCGGCGGCGGCTTGAGCGGTTATGCTGTCTGTCGTCTGCAAGACAATCTTCTGCCCCGCAAAAACTTCCAGCGTTGACCCAGCAGGGATCGATGTGTCCTTCAAAAGGTACACGTTGGCGTTTGTGTTTGGGTTGCCGCCAGCCGTGTCCGACACAAGGATGACATCGATGTCGGTTGCCGCGCTATGACGATTGCAGATCGTCATTCCCAGGATCACCGCTGTTGTGCTCGACGGCACGGTGTAGATCGTATCAGCGCCGCTGTGGTTCACAGACGGCCTTGTCGCTACCTTAAAAGTATTAGCCATAACTTGCTCCTTTCGGGGATGCTTCCCCCCTGATCAACCAAGCGCAATGGCAAGCGCTACGGCTGTTGCTTCACTAACGTCACCAGCTGGGCCTTGTGCACCCGTTGCACCTGCAGGGATTCCAAGGGCCAATGCGCCTGACGATGGTGTAAAGGTGGCCGTAGGTGTCGCGCCGGTCGATAGGCCCGACGCGGTGACGCTTGCTACCTTTCCAGGTGTTGCCTCGATGCCATTGCCGTCACTGGTAAAACCCAGCAGCTTGCCCGCACGATCAGATGGCGAGTCAGTAAACTCCGGCGTGGTAATCGCGGTGGTCCGGCTGACCTTGAATGAGCGGTCCAGCTCTTCCTGCAGCTCCTGGCTAATATGCGTCAGCCTATCGAGTGCGTTTTCGTGGTCAGCTGCGGGGAACGGATCTGCCGGCTGATAGTCGGTGCCCTGCGTCAACGCAGTGTCACGTAAGATCACCACAGTTTCGCCGGACGCCGGCGCAGTGACAAACGTCACATTACCGCCGGAGGTGACGCCAACGCCGCTCACGCCATAATTGGCTGAACCCGTGCCCTCGCTCTTCAGCGTTTCGACGCCGGCAGAGGATCTGATGAAGACCTTTAGCTCGGTGCTTGCAAAGACCTTCCAAGTGTATGCGAAGGCCGTGGTGCTGCCGTTGCCCGAATAGCTTACTTTGAGTGTTGTTGTGCTAACTGTCATTGTAATGCCTCAAGTCCTTGTTGAGCAGCTGACTGCTTGGCTGAATCAATACGTTTCGATGCATCGCGGAGAAAAGCTCCGAACTTGGGATGGTTTAGCATCCACTTGCGGCCGTCCGCTCTAATAGATAGAAGTCTCTTCGCGATCTCCCCTTTGATCTCCTCTCCCGCCAGGCGGTCACCACCCTGCGCTGCTTTCTTGAGTGCCTTGTATTTGGCGTCCGTTTTGAAGTAACGCTCGAGCGCTTTGTATTGCTGCGGCCCGATGTGCTGGTGGTAAGCGTCACGCTCTTCAGCTGTGAACCCCAAGTCCGCGCTGTAGTGATCAGGGTTAGGGTTGGGCGCGTAGCCTGTGGCCTCGGCAATGTCTACCAGCTCACGGTCTACAGGGTTGGGCTTGTAAGGTGAGCTGGCGCGTGTCTCGACTATCGCCCGGCCATAGATGTCGCGGCGTGGTTTCATCGTAGTTGATAGCCCTGGCAGTTTGCGCTTCTGTGCGTTGATAATTTGGCGCATCAGGCCCAAGTCTTTTGAGTGTCGCAGCCACTGCCGGAGCCGCTTGCGGCCCTCGGGATGATCCTTCATCTGCTTTTCAATTTGGTCCTGCACGGCTTTAAACCATTTCGTGTCGCGTTGGCTCTTTGGCACCGATGTCATGTGGGGATCTAAGAAGCGCCGAAACTCGTTCATCATCGAGCTGGCAGGGAACATGCCGGCCGCGTAACCCATGAAGAACTTCTCGAGAGAGCCGTCAGGATCTTTAACTGCATCTATAAAGTTCGACACAGATGCCATGAAGGTTTTGTTCACTAGGGTGTAACCAACGGAACCGGCAATGCTAGCCGCTATTTCATGGGCTGATGCATCGTCCGTATCAGGATGGTTTGCTACCTCGATGCCATTAACAATCAGGCCCATAATCGTAGCGACTGGCTCGATGGTGTTGTACGGATACCAGGTGTCACCAATGCGAAAGTGATACGGCTTGATGCCCTGACGCGCGTATGCCGCGCGAATGCTTTTGTTTGGGCTTAGGCCGCCGGTCACGCGGTCGTCACTGTACATCAGATAGATGCCTACCGCCGCACCCATGCCAAGCGCAAACTGTGTGTTTGCTTTCGCCGCTGCCGCGCCGCCTTCAGCCTGCGCAATTTTGTATCGATTTGACCAGAGCGGTGCCATTGGGCTGTGATCATTAACCCAGAAAATAGCGTTCGCCGGCGTGCCGTAGAAAGGCACCACCCATCGGCCGAACCTTCCCGAGAGAGCCTTCTTAACTTGTTTGGATGTTCCCTGCTGGTCAGTCTGCAACGCTGCGTACTTCGCTTCTTCAACAGCCCTTGCATGCATGTGTGCTTTTGGTGCGTGTACATTGTCAGCAATATGCTCGGCCAGTTCTTCGCCGCTTTTCCCAGCAGCTCTTCCTTGCGCGTGCGCCTGTTCGTAGAGCGAGCCACGATAGGCAATGGTTTTCCAGAAGCCATCCTCGAGCATCAGCATCCGCATCGAGCCGCGACCGAGAGTTGCAACGTGTCCCGTCCAATCTGCTATGACGCCCCAGATTGAGTCTTTCTTCGCACCCATGCCCTCAGCTGACCAGGCGTCTACGTGACGCCGGCCGCCAGGACCGCCTCGGCCCATCTCAATCTTGTAACCACCCAGCTCGTCTTCGCGTGTTCTAAATTGCCGGAAGCCCACGGCGATAGCCTCATCGATGGACATTATCTGCCCGAAAATCTTCGACCCTACATCGCCAAACGTGACATCTGGTTCTTTGCCGAATAACGGGTACGGGGATTGTCGCACTGCCGTCCCGAGCGCCACCATGTCCTGCACCAGTAGAGCAGCAGCAACGCCAGCCGTGTTCTTTACATGCGTCCATGGACCGCTAAGGATTGCGTTCATCCACATCTCATGCGCAGCACCAACGCCCCTTGCCAAAAGCGAGCTTCGATTAAATTTAAGTTGTTTGGATGCTGCGTTGGGATGGCTCCGCATCCGCACAAAATTATCCATAAACTCATCGATGCGATCAGCGCCGCCGTTCTCGTCGAGCAGGCGGCGAACATCAATTTGCTCAAGCGCAGGGTCTGCAGACGTTGCAAGTTTTTGAGCGTTCAGCGCACGGGCAATTTCCGTTTTGGCATTAGAGACTTGCGCCTGCAGTTGGTTAACAAGTTCGCTCTGTTGCATCACGGCTAGGCGCGCTTTGTCCGTGCCTGTCGCTCGAGCGTTATCGACAAGCTTGTTAAGCACCTGTAGCTCATCAACCAGCATTTGCTTGGCGGCGTGGCTGTGGGCTGCCAAAGCACCTGGGTTGTTGATGTCGATCTGGAAACCCTCGGCCAAGCGATGGCGTAAGGTTTCGCGGTTCATGCCGAGCAGGTCAGCCAGGCGCTCGGTTTCCTTTAGCGAGAAACTCTCGACGTTCTTCGGATTGATCTTGGCTAGAGCCTCGGCCGTCCTGTCAGCATTTGCCTCGATGAGCTGCCGCACGCCGTTCTCATCAGGGATCTTCATGTCCCTCGGATCGACTACACCGCCTTTCTTGCCCTCAGCACGCAGGCCGCCATACAGCACGCCGTCTGTAGGCTCGACCACGCGCTGCGTGTCGATTGCCAGAATGCGATCCACCTCGGCATCATCGACCTGGTAGAGGTGCTGATGCGGGTCTTCGACTATAACGGGCTCAGGGTCAGGCTGCGGCGGTCTGGGCTCCGTTGTTGCGGCTGGGTCTAGCGCCGCTGCTCCTGGCGCAACAGTTCCTGGCGCAGTTGTTTCCGGCACTGCCGTCGATTGTACCTCGAGAACCGGCTCAGGGTCCGGCTTTACATTGGCACCTGCACCGACAGGCATATCGACGCCGGCCTCTTTTGCTGCATCAGCTGCGCGTCGATCTGCAGCCATCTTCTCTTGGAAGCGCTCGTATGCGTTGCCGAGAACATCGCCGCCTATTTTCTTTCCGATTGCTTTTCGTTTCGTTGCGTCAGTGCCGCCAGGTGATAGCCAGTCCATAATTCTGGTGCTAAGCCCCAGGCGGCCGATGTTGCCATTCATCGCGATTTGCATCGGGTTGCCGGTTGGGCCTGGTGCCAGCGGGACCATGCGGTCGGACGTTGGACTGTCCTCGTTGTCGAGCAAGAACAGCGGCAGTTGATCGTTATTGTTCAGCATCGGTTTTCCCATAAAAAAACCCGCCGTCAGGCGGGTAGAAAAAGGCAGGGTCAGCAGGCACTCTAATTCGGTGTCTTGCTCTTCTTATTGGCCATCAGCTGCATGATTTTATCAGCGAATTGATCGACCTCTTGGTCGGTCATATCAGCAATAGTGAATCCTTCGTTGTCTTCGGGGTCATGCCCCCAGTTTAGATTTTTACTTTCCTCGGCCACCTTTTGCCCCCTTTCTATACTCTTTCAAGAACCGCTCTGCCGCGAGAGAGTAGCTATCTGGATCTGATCTGCTCGTTCCGATCTTGAAGTGACGATGCAGCTCCTTCTCTGGATACCAGACCGTCGCTTGCAAGTCAGCAGGTGTCACATTGTAACCTAATTTCTTCAGCTTTTCAATCGCTGCGAGGGCACTCTTACGCATGTAATTGCGTTGGCCGCTGCCGCCAGGCTCGAGTTCCATTTGCGTGGTGCGCCCTTCAACGAAACGCTGTGCCGCCTTATTGAGATCAGTACGCGGTTGGAAATTATTCTTTTTATATGTTTTGTACATTTCCCGCGCGACGGTCATCAACCCACGCTCAGTCTTAGGTATTCCCTTCTTACTGCCAGACGCCTGCATGTCTTCTGTCAGCCGCGCTCTAAACGTGTCGAGCTGACCCGCCAGGCCTTTCTCGCTATATTTCTTAACAGCGTTGCCCGTCCACCGGCCCCAAGAATACGACCACCAACGATCAAAAGTAATAGGATCAAAATTGCCCCGCAGGTTTTGGTAGAACCCGCCGCCAATCTTTGGTCCGAATATAACCGAGCCGTGGGTCATATAATCTTGGCCCTCAGAGCTTACCGTGAACCCTGCTGCCTTGAGTTCTCTTACAGTGAACGGTGTATTGAGAAAACCAACAAAGTCATCTACGCCCATCTTGTCGATAAGGCGGTTGGCTTTCTGCATGCTGCCGACCAGGGTTCCCACTTCCTGGCCGAACCCGCCGACTGCTGCCTCGAGGCTCTTCGCGTCATCAGGGAACCGCCCTGTGTTTTTGAAGTGCTGATAGAGGTGCTCGGCTGCCTTAAAATTGTAGTCCACGGTTTTGCCGTTGGACGTAATAGCCATACCCAACATGAACACGCCTTCGTTCACGTTGCCCTGTTTAATCTCTGGATGGACCTTATTGATCGTGTTGATCGTCTTCTTGATGTCTGCGTTGTACCAGCCGCTGGCATTGCCTTTACGACCCAGCGCGGCTGCAGTCTCGTTGGTGATGGTGTCTGATATCTGGTCAAGGGCGGCGTCATCGAACACCGTGATCTTACGGCCAGCTTCTTCCGCTTGCTGATCCAGCATCTGAGCGAGCTGCGCCTTAGTCCACTTGCTGCCGCTAGGCGGCGGCGGTGGATCTCCGGCAGCGTTGTACACCATGTTCACGATACTGCTGGGGTTGTCGGTTTCAGTCTGCACCGCGTGCGGCACTGACGGCGTTTTCCCTGGCTTGCTCATCCTTACATCCGGTGACGCAGCCTGGCCGCCACGTTGGAAAGGAATAGTGCCTGGCGGCGTCCCATCTGGGTTAGAGTAAATCTTATCTTTCAGCAGAGCGCGCTTCTTAATGTCAAGAACATGGGCAGGCAGTTTCTCGTCAGGGCTGTGGGGCAGCGTTTCAATCTCTGTATCGCGTGCTGGGGTCAATCGACGCTCCATCGGCGTCATGTCTGCACGCGCCTCAACATTACGTGCTTCGACCTCACCAGCGAGTAAAAGATATGAGTTTCCGGGGCTGCGCGATTGCTGCAAAACATTGTGTATCTGATCTTGCGCCTGTTTTAAAGCCGCGCCATCGGCAGGTTTTAGGCCGCGCAATTCATTTTTCGGCTCAAACCCGTTGGCAGCCGCATACTCTTCTTTCCACTGACTCCAACGCTTGCCAAGTGGCATGCCCTGATTAGCAGCGCTGAAGCTTAACCAGTTCTGCGCGGCGTGCATGGTCTGCAAAGCAGTTTTCATCGCTTCGATTTCTTCCGGCGATTTCATAAACATCTCAGGACTACCGCCAGGTGCCATGCCCTCTTCTTTTTGAATCATATGCTGGATTTCATGCAGGCCGACCTTGCGCAGCGTTGTGTCTGACCCTTTCGGGATAATGCCGAGCGTCACCTCATCGCCTGCGTCACCGACCCTAACCATGCCGCCTTCAAGTTGGGTATCGATATCGACGCGCTGATCCCGCAGCCAGGGGTAGGCTGCGAATAGCTCTTCGTGGTTTAAGACATCTCCGAGCGTTGTTCCTTTTCTTGGCTGGGCCCGCATCGCCGCGTCTACACGTTCAGCTGCAGCAACGACCTCTGGGGACATATTCTTCGCGCGCAGCTCATCGAGGTTGAGGACTTCTGGGTCATAATTAAATATGCGCCCTTGCGCGTAGTTTTCCTGCCCCACCAACTTATCGACCTCGGGCGTATCAACGTCCCGCAAATCGGTTTGCACTTCGATGCCCCTGGCCTTGAGTACGTTCAGATCCGCATCACGGATTTTGAACGTGGCTTTATCGTCGGAGATCTCGTAGCGCCATTTGCCGTCACCCTCATCGAGCGCCCATCCGGTCTTGGCCTCGATGGCTTCCGGCGTTTCGCCGGCCTTAGTCATCCGCTTGGCTTCGCCCAGGGCCTTCTGGTCAGCTGTGAGAGATCCTTCGCCTAAGAACATACGCATGGTAGCGCCGTCTGCAGCCATACGATCAGCAGCGCCCATCAGCTTCTGGCCGCCCTTCACTGCTAGAGGCGCAGCGGTAGTGAGGCCTGCTGTGAAGGCAAATCCATATAGGCCTGCAAGTCGGACGCGCTCAAAGTCGATTTCTTTCCGGCCCTGCATCTTCTGCACCATGATCTCTTGCATGGCCGCCAGGCTGCCGCCCTCGCCGCTCATAATTGCCTTGCCGAAAAGGCCTGCAGATAGTTTTTGCATCCAGGGGTTCTTGATGCCTGCCTTCTGAGCTATTTTAGCTCCGGCCCCCAGCACGCCTCTTAGTTGGCCTAAGCTAAAAAACGAGATCGGGTCTGTGATGATCTGTTCGCCAAGACGAAACGCGCCAGGAATATTCATGCCCATCGGATTGTCGCGATACCAGTTGGGGCTGTTTGTAATATGGTAGATGGCACCGATGGCGTGCCTAACGTCCTCGGGGGCATCGTTGAGCTTGAGATAGTTTAGCCCTAGATTTGTAAATCCCAAATTCATCCACCCGCTAGAATCCAGCGCGAAGTTCTTAAAGTCAGTGTCGGTCAGCTCCGGCCTTTTGGCCGGCTCGCCTGCCTCGGCGTCCTGGAACTCGGCAACCTTTCTTTGTTGCTCGGCCAGGTCTGGATTAGCTGCCGCCTGCACGCGCCCGAGAGTTGCAGAGGCTTCGCGGTTTTCCGCGTCATAGTCGCGGGGTTCTGGAGTAAACTGGCCTGTCTTTTTAAAATATTCATAGAGCGTCCTGCCCGCAGCGGCCATCACCTGGGGTTCGTTTGGCTTGCTTTTGCCGTCCCACGGTTTTCCCGCCAGTATGCTTTCATCCGTTATAGGCGGTCCTGGCGGCTCAGCAACGGCATCGATCTCCCAGGCAATATCTGGATCTTGCCCCTTGTCCGACAAGAGCTTCGCCGTCTGGCTTGCCATGAAACGATCCTTAGCATCGTTGTCAGCGTAACCCTGCATCGTGTCGGTGATCTGCCGGTAGGCGGGATCGTAATCGAGACTGCTCATTGCGGTACTCCGGGGTCCACTTCATCGCTACGCGTAAAAATGTTCCGAATTTTATCTATCCAGTCAGAATCTTCTTCTTGCGTCCTGGCTGGGTCTTCTCTTAGCGGCGGCGGGGGTGATGGATAGAAACCGCTATAAGCACCCTCGAGCATCTTGAGCGCACGCTCAGTCGCGTACAGTTGCCGCACGGTTACGCGTTCGTTTTTGCTTAACACAAGACCTTTATCTCTAAAGTCTTTTAGATCTTGGGGTGTCAATTTGTAGGTTGCTAGGTTTTTACCTGCTAAGGCTGCGGGCCGCAGAGCAAGCGCCTCGCGTAAGTGTATCTGCTTAGCGGCGTCAATTTGGCTTTTGATTGCTTGGACATCGTCTTGCGCAAAGGACGCGCTATCAAGGTTAGGTATTTTGGTAAGCGCCGGCAGCGCTTGACGCACAGTTGCGGGCACATTTCTCATAAGAAAGCTAATTGCTTCTTTCTTGTTCTTTGCGACATTGTCCACGTAAGCGTTGTAATAAGCTTCCACCGGCCGCTGGCCGAGTTGCAAATTTCTATTGAACTGAAACAACGCGGCCGCCTGCTCCGGCCCGCCGTCCACCGACACTGATCCATAAGAGGTTTCTTGCATCTTCATGGTTGCTCGTTTGAGCAGGTCGCGCATCTCTTTGATCTGCAGCGCTTCCGGCGTTTTCTTCCGCGTGTCATCGATGCGCTTTAGCAGCTGCTGCCGCGCTTTCTGACCGATACGCCGTTCCAGGTGGTCGTTCTTAACAGTCTTCACAGCAACATCGAGGTCTGCATCTGTCACCGCTTGATCAATTTCATTGTCCAAAGCGTTGACGCGCGTTGGGTTGATGATGTCCGCAGCGCCGGTAATCATGTCCTCGAGGACGGCCTGCTGGCGCGGCTCGACACGCGCCCTTCGCACATCAGTTACACTGACAGGGCGGGGCTCTTTGCCCGTGCGTTTTGTAGGATCAGTCTGATCCCAGATCCGGCGCGCGAGGATCTCATCAGCTATAGATTCGAAATCCGTTTCTTGCTTACGATTAGCATTGATGAACTCACGGTTCTCATTAGCGATTGCTTTCGCTGTTTGAGCCTTTTGCTCGCGCTCCAGATCCGACTGCACCTGTGCCGTAATCCGCAACATGCGGTCTGGGTTGATCTTGTTGTACTGCGCAGCAGTATTAGGGTTGGTGCTTCGCATGTTGTTGTAGACTTGCTGCAACTTCCCAACATTGCCCTGCGCATTGATGATGTCCTGGTTTAGCCGCAGCTCCTGGATCGAGCCCTCGGCTCCAGCCGTGTACTTGTAGACATCCTCTGCCGACCAGTTGCCGAGCGCGGCATACTTCTGTGCTTCAGTCTGGAATGCGTTCCACTTTGATTCGTAGAGCTTACTGCCATGCGGAATGCTTGCCAGCTCGAGCGCCTTGCCTTGCAGGTACTTTTTTGATTCGGCACGCGAGAAGTCCAGATAGCGTTTCTGCAGCAGCGGCTTGGCCTGCGTCATAGTCGATATTAAATCGGCGTTTAGCTGCGTCTGAACGGCACGGCGGATGGTCTTATCTTTGATCTTCGACAGGATATCCTGTTTCATGAACAGGCTGAGGCTGTTCTCAACGGATAGGCGCTTGTCGTTGTAGTTTTGCTGCTTACCGCCCTGCATCCACGTATTGACGCCCTGCAGCGCTGCGTTGCTTAGAACCTTCTCGCGTTCCTTGCGAAAGGTCTCAACGTGGCCTGCTGTTTCTGTGGCAATCTCGATCTTACGAAAGTGCGTGCCCCAGGTGACGGCCTCATTGGCGATGGTAGCACCCATCTGCGCCTGAGCTGCGCCGACAGATCCCGCGCGACTTGGGTTCGCCTGTGCTGATAACATACCGCCGCCGTAGGCCGGCAGTTTGGTCTGCGCTTTATATTGTGGAACCTTCATCGTCTACCTCAGCATGTACGCGGTGCGGGAGATACCAGAGATGGCCGCGCTGGCTGCTCGGTAGTTCGAAGCGCGGATGGCGCTCTTGGCATCCATGCGGTTGAGGGACGCTGCCAGGCGCTCGTTGACGCCTTGTTCCTGGATGCCCTGGATTTCTGCAAATGTTTCCACCTGGCGTGCAACCAGTTCCTCATCCGCTTGTTTGGCATTATTTATATAAACATCGAGGCCGGTGCCCGACATGATAAAGCCGTTTTTGCGTGTCCGCTGCCCGACCTCGGATTGCAGCTCGGCAAAGTCATCAACAAAATTGATATCCGCAATGTCACGCGTGAGCTGCGTGAACTGCGCGTCAATCTCGGTCTTCTTTGCGTTGCGCTCTCGAATAGCAGCATTATATCTGAGCGCCGCTGCTTCAGCCTTGCCTTGGGCCCGAGCCCCCTGCACTTGCATGTATGTGCCGAGCATCGATGCGCCGGCGGCAACCTCTGTCATGTTGTCCTCGCATATAAAATGTGATTGGCACCGTCAGGCCCGTAGTTGGTCATCAAACCTTCGCGCTCAAATCCCATGAACTCGATAAACCGATGCGCCACGGGAAAGTCCTCTCGCACACTGGCCTGCAATCGCACCAGGTTGTCCTCGGCGATGATCTTGTCCATATGCCTGCGCAGCGTCTTGATCATCTTGAGCTTGTAATTGTCGATCTTATCACTCGGTATCAACCAGGCTTCGCCCATGCCTGGCCAGATCTCAAAGATGCCGCCGGCAACGATCAGGTGACCGTTATCGATGAGCGTAAAGCTCCGGTCCTCGCGCTTCATGTTCTCGATCCACCGCCGCTTGAGGAACTTGTGATCGGCTGTGGCTAGGCTTGTATTGAGCGTGAACAGCTCCTCGGCGTGATCGGGTTCGAAGTCGATCAGCCTAATCAAAGGTCTGTGCTCGAGCGATAATCGATATAATGGTCATCGGCAGAGGCAGGTCTTGCTGCACCATCACGTAGCCGTCCTGGTCATAGCCGGTGTTCAGCTCGATGCTCTTGTCACCAGTGAACAGCGGGATGGCCACATCCATGGCTTCCGCGCCGGATCTGAAACTGATGCGGTCTGTATCGTCGGCGTTCGCACCCACCAGGGCGTTAACGGTTCTGAACAGCCGGACGGTGACCTCATCGATGCGCTTGATCTTACCCTGCGCCGTGCCGTCCGTTGCGCCAGCCTCGAGGCGCATGGTCTGCAGGCTCGAGGTGTATGGCAGGCCGACCACGGCCTTGGTGACCGATCGGTCCAGGCTGATAGCGCCAGACGATACCGTCTTGCTGTTGTGCGTGGCACCGTTGCCGATGACATGCACCAGCTCGGCCTCGAGGTGCGTAAGCCCGCTTAGGCTGGTTGCAGCTGCGCCGTCATAGCTTAGGCCTGAGTCCGTAAAAAACGCGGCCTCGATGTCGGTGCCGAAATCCCAGGACTTGATGTATTCGATGTAGCGCTTGGTCGCACCGCCGATGGTGCGGTTGACGATCATATACAGGTGATCTTCCTGCGTGCCTGGTACGGTCGCGATGCTTTCGACCAGGGCGTGGCTCTGGCTGGTCGGCACAAGCCTGATGGCGTCGGTGGTTTCCACAGTCAAGAAACCAACGCCGGCGCGCGTTGTCTCGTAGATCGTGACTACGTTGGCCGCTGGGTTGGCCACCGTGAAATCCGCATGTGCGTTTATTCGAGTATAGATGTTGTCGGCGGTCACATTATTGCTGGTGTTAGGCCGCCACCCTAGAGATGTATCGGCAGGGTCAGAGCTGCCCGCCGCCTCAGACGTAAACACCACCTGGGTGCCGTCGCTTTTCGTTATGGTGATCTTGCTTCCCACGGAGATGTTGGCGTAATCCGCGACCGTGACCGTGGCGGTGCCACTAATGCCGCCTATCTTATGCTGATGCCAGGCAATCACCTGCTCATCACGGCGGTAGGTCATGCCGACCAGGACGCCATCGGAGCGCACACCCCAGACAATACTGTCGGGCTCTTGCTGATAGGTCAGCTGCGTCAGACCATTCTCGGTTACATGCTCCGACAAGATTGTCAGATCCGGCGCGATGTAACTGTCACTGTCATAATTGTACGTCAGCTCACGTATCTTGCGCGCAGCTCGATGCAAGAACAGCACTGCGTTGCCAACCTGGACCGGCTGCACATCCGCACTGCCATACGCCGACTGCTGTTTGATCTGCGCATTGGCCGGACTCAACGGCTCATCGGCACCCGATGCGCGCACGGCGAACTCGCCGCCCGATGTGCCGACAAGCAGCGATCTCGAGCTGCTAAGGTACCTGATGACGTTCACCTGGTTCGAACCGATGGTGTAGGTCAGGGCACTGTCGGCCAGGACGCCTGGCGTGAAGTTCTCGTAATCACCGCCGACAGAGAAGAACAAGGACTGCGGCTGGTTGGCCGTTGAGGCAAACACCAGGCGTTGTTCGTAGAACGCTACTGATGATGGATAGTTGGCCAGGTAAAAAGCACCAAGCCGCCACTCATCATCGGCCTCGAGCTTGCCGACAATTGTAATCGAGGCGCTCGCTGACTCGTTCGCGACATCATCAGACGGTGCGATCAGCAACGTGTCTGCGGTCACCTGCACCAGGAGGTAGTCGGTGTTATTGCCGCCGGTGCTCGCGCCGGTGACCGTAATGGTCATGCCGGTCTCAAAGCCCTCATCGATAAAGTTTTTGGCCGTGTCCGTGATCCGGTCATTATGCTCGAGGCCGGTGCTTGAGGGATCTCCCTCAACGAACGCAATAGTCGAAGCGGTATAGGTGGGCTCTAGTTCCGCGACATACCGCTCGTTCTCGAGGGCGGTAGCGGTCACCGTGGTCGTATTGGTCACCGCCGTGATCTTTGCGTAGCCATGGTGCAGCTTAATAATGCGCCCGACATCGACGCCGGCGGTGAACCCATCGCCGCCGTTTACGCCGGTCACGGCTGAGGCTGTGATCGTGATCGAGCTGCCGGTGCGCGCGCTGGCGGTCATAGTCGTTGTCGTTGTGTTGGTATCGAGCAGCGGGCCCCGCGCCAGGTCAACGTCTGTGATCGTCCAGGCCGTGTGCGAGGTTCTCGAGATCTTGCGAACAGGGTGATCAGGATGCACCACGTACATCACATCTGCAGACTGCGCGAACTTTAACGCATCGAGCTGCGCGGTTGTGTATGTTGTCGTCACCTCGACGGCTGCGGCGGGAGATCCGCTGGTGACCGAGCCTCCATCTTTGAAGATGCGGAACCCGTTGTTAAAGAACTCCAAGATATAGGCCTGGGTCACGTTGAATTGAAAGGGCACCAGGCGTGACTGCGCAGCGCTCGATTTGCACTCGGCCACGTACCTCGAGCCTGGCCGCCTCGATGCCCCGCCATGCGGGTGCACCAGGAAGTTCTCGAGCTGGTTGCAGCCGTTGTAGT
>Ga0208919_1000214_pt1 | contig 42552 bp, 58 predicted proteins | sample 4_EtaG_FD_184076 | JGI IMG/M metagenome (GOLD analysis project Ga0208919, IMG submission 184076) | Marine viral communities from the Subarctic Pacific Ocean - 4_ETSP_OMZ_AT15127 metaG (SPAdes) (version 3) | ecosystem: Environmental > Aquatic > Marine > Oceanic | place: Pacific Ocean | collected... | reverse complement strand
CTGTTTCTTTAGGAGCAGCTACCGCCGTTGATGCTTTTGCATCTGCAGTTGTTCCTACTTTAGAAATATTTTCTTTTTGAATAACTGTATCAGTAGGCACTTCACCGTCTTTTATTATTGTCTGTGGAGCTTTTATTTTAGCTTCACTGTCTTTTGGAACAATTCCTGCAGCAGCGTCTTCTATTTGTGTTCTAGCTTTTGTTGCTTGGTCTTCTGTTACATTGCCATAAGGAACATTGCCTGTATCTGGAAAAGGATTTGGAGGAGTAGAAGTAGTATCGTCAGCATGTGCTGCATTCCAAGCAGACCAAGCTACATTATATGCTTCTTGTCCAAGCCTGCCTTGACCGAAGTTTTCTCTCTGAGGCTCTCCGCCATGAGCTAATCTTACACGACCACCAGCACGCATGTCTACTCGTTTACCTTTATTGTATCTTTTTCTTGCCATTGTTTACTTCCCTTCCTGTTCAAAAAGTCTGTCTAGTTTTACTTCTAATTTTTCTAAGACCTTCATAAGTTTACCCATGTCGTATTCAAACGTATCTCTAGATATGTATTCTTTAGCCATCTCTTCTCTTGTTTTATTGATAAGGATGTCAAGTCTTTTAAGCTCTGTAGCATTACTGCGTATAGCGTACAACACAGGTGCGACTACAAGAGTCAACACCACGTTCCAAATTATATAGCTTGAAAGTTCCATTAACTTCCTATAGTTTTTTGAACGCTTGTAGGTGTAATTATTTTAACTATCTTTCCATCTAAACCAGTTTTCATAGCTGTCACTTCATCAGAACCTATAGCAGTTTCAACCCATCCTTGTACGTCAGAAGCTGTAACATCTGCAAAAGCTTTAAAGCTTGAAAGGTCTGAAGTATCTAATACTTGTGAACCATATACAGTTTCTGAAATATTTACATTACTTGCGTCTTTATTGGTATCGTCAGTAGCTGTAAGTTTCCAGTGTACATTATAGATAACATCACTTTTGCTGCTTTTAGTTGGGTATGTATCTACTGTAGAAACATCCCAAGCATATCCTATTGCCATTTTATTTTTCCTCTTTTATTTTAATTTAATTGTTTTCTAATGCTGCAATTTTTTCTTCAGCAGTTTCTAATCTTGTTATGAGTTGTTGGATAACTGAGATATACATAGCATCTTTCTGTCCGAATTTACTTGTTTTTGAAATACCTACAACATCTCCATCTTCTTTTGTAATTGTATCTAAGAGTTTTGTATCTTTTCTTTCAGAAGATGTTTCTTCTTCTTCAATAAATCTTGGATCGATTACTTCTTGCTCTTGAGCAATAAAACCTATTTGTTGTGATCTATTTGCATGTTCTTCAGGATTTATCCAATCAAATATTCTTGGAGTATAAGATTTAAAATTATCAATACTATAAGTATAATCTTGTATGTTTGTTTTTAATCTTTTATCTGAAATAGAACCAATACTTGTATCGGTTGCTGTTAAGTTTCCAGAACCATCGATTATAAAATGTTCAGTAGAATCAGTTAAAAATCTCAGGGAGTTTCCATCGTGATTGTAATAAATCTGACCAGCACCAGTACCTGCACCTGAACCGTCTACAAAATTAATTCTACACTGTGCGCCTGTGTTACGAGTATGTAAAGAAAACAAAGCATCTCTTGCACTGCTGTCTTCTTCTGCTCGAACAGTCATTTTACAAGAGCCGTTTCTGTTGATTAATGCCTGTTCGCTATCAACGGCTGCTGTAGCACCAAGAAGTAATTGTCCTGTAGAGGTAATTCGCAAAGATTCTGTACGATTATTACTAGCCACAGAAAACCGCATAGAATTTCCATTATGTGCATATTGAATACCGCCAGCTTGTGTGCCTTCATTAAGAAAATCTATAAAAGAATCTCTGTTGGCAGCACCTGTGTCAAATGCTATTCTTGGATCACCACCAGTTGCAGAATGTATTTTTAGAGTTGGATCTGCTATATCTCCATTACCTATATTTACATTAGCTCCTGCTTGAGTTATTTTAAATATAGTTCCAGTTCCGTTTCTAACATCTAATACATTTTCACTTCCAGTATCGCCTGTACTTTTAATTAATACACCTGCACCACCACTGGCTTCATTATGAAATACTCCTGTCCATACTCCTGCGGTATCTTCGTTTACATCAATCCGACCTTCAGGACTTGTTACTCCGATTGCAAGTCTTCCAGCAGAATCTATTCTCATAACCTCACTTCCAGCAGTACCAATGTTTAAATTGTCGCCAGAATGATCGTATTGAAAATATCCACGATAAGAACCTGAGTCATCACTGGCAGCATCGGCAAAACCTAATTTTCCTTTATTACTAGAGCCTGAGAATATTGCCATTCCTTCATCGCCTGATCCTGATCCGACAATAAGTGGTAACACTGATGAATGGAAACTTCCAATAGTGTTAGAGATCCCAACACTTCCAGCACTATCAATAACTACTCTACTGTCAACATCATTGGTTCTAAAGTGCATAGCATCTGAATTATGGTCATATTGGATTAAGCCATGTATTCCTGTATCTTCACCATTAGAAAAACCAATGAAACAATCACTACTAGCACCACTAGAAAGCGTGATACCCATATTTCCAGAATCTCTAATAACTAAATTTCGTGCGTTTGAGTTGTATGAACCCGGACTTGCAGTTCCGATTCCTACCATATTTTCATCTAGTGTAAGTGTTTCATTTAAATCACCAGCAGCTTGAACAAAGAAAGATAAATTACCTTTGTTTGATGCGCCTTGTCCAGGATCGTGTGCAACACCTCTTATCTCTGCATAGGTTTCTTTTGTGCCGCCATCTTTTTCATCGCCTGTAAATCGGATAACACCAACGTCTGTATCATCGCCAATGCCACCAGTTGTTTGGTCATTTGTATATAACTCAATGACTGGTGCATCGTCTGTGTCAGCGTTTTGGAAGTTTTCTAAAAGAAGATGTGGTGCGTTATCTGCTGTTGAGTAAATATGTAGATTGGTACTTGGGCTTGCGGTTCCGATTCCAAGATTAGTGCCATCAAAAACAAGATTAGCTTCTGCATCTAGTTCCGTAGTAGTGCTTCCAATTGTTACTAGCTCATTTGCTGTAGCATTGTTTATTGCTGAAACTGCACCACTACTTGCATTTTCCCAAGCTACTCCACTTCCTGTTGAAGTCAATACTTGTCCGTCAGAACCTTGTGCGCCACCAACTGTTAGGTTGTCTGTTTCTAAAGTTCCGTCAATGTCTACATCACCACTTATATCTAATGTGGCTGCATCTAACTCACCTGTAATGGTTAAGTTTCTTAAACCTGTGTAATCTTTATTGGAATCGAGTATAACTGCTTTAGAGGCTATTGCTGTACCGACAGCCGTTGAGCCTAAGTCTAATGCATTTATTTCACCTACAACAACTGTTGCTCCGTCTAAGATATTTAGTTCTGCTGCAGTACTTGTAACACCATCTAGGATGTTTAACTCTGCTGCAGTACTTGTAACACCATCAAGGATATTTAGTTCTGCAGGTGTCGAAGTAATTGCAGTCGTTGTAGCGGCTGCTAAGACTGGAATGTATCCACCTTGATTAATTAAATATTGTGTGTGGTCTGAAGTTGGGTCTACGATACTAAGCGTAGTTTCGTTTGAGTCTGCTGTAGCACCTTCAAAGATAATAGCATTTGAAGCCTGCATAGTTACTGTATCTGCTGTAGTAGTTGTACCTGCTACAGTCAGTTTAGGAACTAACAGTTCTCCTGTGCTTGGATTATATCTTAAAGCTCCTGTATCATCTAATAGTGCATTAGACTCATCATGAAAGACTACAGGGAAATTAGTGTTTGCTGTACTGTCTGATACTGTAACTTTAGAAGCAGTACCTGTAGTATCTTGGTTTAATGTTCCGACAACTAAATCAATTGTGTTGTCAGCATCTTGATACGTAGCAGTGATTCCTGTTTCAGTATTGCTTGAAAACATAGCACCTGCTGTATCAGAAATAAATTCTGCTAGAGTTGTACCACCAATGGTAATTGCATCTGCTTCGAGTGTGCCGTCAATGTCAGCATCACCTGATACATCTAAAGTAGTTAGATCAAGTTCTCCTGCAATAGTAACATTTCCATCTGCTAGTGTTATTAAATCAGTATCTGATGTATGTCCTATAGTTGTGCCGTTTACAATTACATTATCAACTGTAAGAGTTGTAAGCGTTCCAAGACTTGTAATGTTTGATTGTGCTGCTCCTGTTACTGTGGCTGCTGTACCACTTGTATTACCTGTTACATTACCTGTTATATTACCTGTAAATGTTGCAGTAACTCCTGTAGTGGTCAACATTCCTGTGCTAGGATTATAATTAAGTCCTGTATCAGACTCTGCTCCTTGAGAACCTGTAGCACCGTCTACGAATACTGGATAAACAGTTTCGTCTGTGCTGTTATTTGCAGAGACTGTAATATTATCTGCTGTTCCTGTAGTGTCTTGATTAAGTGTACCGATTGCAAAGTCTAAAGTATTGTCTCCGTCTTCATAAGTAACAGTAATACCAGTTTCAGTATTAGAGCCAACCATTGCACCGACTGTATCACTAATTGTTTCTGCGAGTGTAGTACCATCAATAGTAAGTGCATCTGTTTCAAGAGTACCGTCTATATCTACGTTTCCTGATATATCTAGACTAGCTGCTGTTATTTCACCACCAACTGTAAGAGTTGTAGCCATGTCAACAGCACCATCAATATCAACTATGTCTAAGTTTGAAGTACCGTCTATGTCTATATCGCCACTAATATCTAAAGAGGCTCCTGTTAAAACACCTGCAACTGCTAGTGTAGAAGCCATATCAACTGCACCATCAATGTCCACGACATCAAGGTTAGTAGTACCGTCTACATCTAAATCTCCGTTAAAGTCTACATTGCCTGCAACTGCAAGAGTTGTAGCCATGTCAACAGCTCCGTCAATGTCTACAACATCTAAGTTAGTTGTACCATCTACGTCTAAATCTCCGTTAAAGTCTACGTTACCTGCTACAGTAAGTGTAGTAGCCATATCAACTGCACCGTCTATATCTACTACATCTAGATTAGTTGTACCATCAATATCAGCATCTCCACTTATATCAAGTGTAGCTGCATCAAGTTCGCCTGTAAGTGTAATGTTTCTAAAAGAAGCTGCATCTTTATTTGAATCTACGACTACTGCTTTAGAAGCTGCAACAGTTCCTGCTGTAACTCCATCAATTGTTTCTAGTTCTGCTTCAGAAATGTCTGCTGAACCAATTACAAAGCTTGTACCTGTAATGGCTGTACCTGTAATGGCTGCTGCACTTGAACCACCAATAATTGCTCCGTCAACAGTTCCTCCGTTTATGTCGGCTGTATCTGCAACCAATGCATCAGTTGTAACTGTACCATCAAAGTATGCATCTTTAAATTCTACTGAGCTTGTACCTAAATCTATGTCGTTGTCTGTTACTGGTACAATAGCTCCATCTTGGATTCTAATTTGTTCAACTGCGGAAGAAGATACCTGAACAAATATTCCCCAACGATTATTTGTACTATCTGCAACAATTTTATTAAGGAAATCTAAATCTCCTATAGTGTGTATATTACCACCATGTCCTGCTGTACCATCGTGTCTGTGTCCAGTGCTTGAAGCACTACTAGAACTATATGTAAATGCATTTACTAATTGGTTGTATTCGTTGTTAAACAATGCAGCAGTAATGGTATCTCCATCACTAAAACTACTTTGTCTTGTATAACTTTGTGCCATCTCTTAATTTCTCCCTGAAGGTACGTAATCTATATATATTCCATTTACTGTGTATGGTCCGTTTTGATCATCACTAAATAATCTTAAAAAAGCAGTGTTTCCACTTCCTTCTACTGTTTGCCTAGTCATTGGATTAGGCGCTGCTCCAAATGTAACTGCATTAAATGCTCCTGTTCCAAAAATTGCAGGTGTAGGTATTGCATCTAAAGTATAAGCAGCAGGCTGTGGTATAGTTGAATCATCATAATCATAAACAATTTTTAATGAAGGCTGTACTGAACCTTCTGGTTTAACTGATAACTTAACATACTTTAAAGTTTTTAATACTCCTAAATCTCCAAAATCTATACTTGGTGTTTCATACTCAGCGTCTATATTTGCTGCTGTGCCTGCTGGATTAAACTCATCTCCCGTATCATGATTATAAATATAACCTGCATAATCTCCATGATAAAGCTTTTCTGTTCCTGTTGAATCAAAACCAGAAGTAAAGCCTCCACTGCCTTGTATCCCTTTTGTTTCAGACCACTCAAACCTTGCACCGCCTTCTGCTGTAATTCTAAGTGTTCCTATAATTCCTTCTGAAACAGCAGTAGTTATACCAGAACTTCCATAAAATAAACGATACTGAGATTTGCTTCGTATTACAGTACTATTTATTTTATAGTCAGCAATGTTATCTGCAATATCTCCTACAATAGGTTGTATTTTTCTACTTAAAGAGCCAAGCTCAACGTCACCAATTCTTGCTGTACCTGCAACTGTTCTTATGCCGTCCGGCGCTAAAAACAAAAGCTGTCCACCAATTTCTTGAATACTATCACCATCTAAACAACCTATGTTCTGTGTTATTGGTTGCACTGCAATAGTGGATGAGCTGTTTATATTAACTAATTTATAAATACTGTTTTTACAAAATATAATTAAATCATCACGAAAAGATTTTAAACCTACTACTTGATCATCTAACTTTATACTTCCTGAACCTGTAGATGAAAAATCATCTATGTCATCAGTTCCACTATAATATATAGTATTTGGTGCTGTTGCTGCTCCTCCTACTACTAAATGTCTATCATGAATTACACAATATTTAGGATAAACACTTCCGCTAACTGTAATTTCTTTAGTAAAATAAGTTCGACTACTTAATGCCGAATCTGTTCCTGTCATTTTAAAATATAAAGGTTTAGTTGCAGAACTTCTATCAGTTATTATAAGTTCTCCATAGTCAGTATCGCCTTCATATATTGCAAAAGATGCTTGGTCCTGTGAAGTTCTAGCTAATGTACTTCTACCTGTAAACGTGCTGTAGTTGTCTCCTCCACCTGCAACGCTGTCTTTGTTTATCTGTAACCAACTGTTTCCGTCTTGACTAAAATATATATTTGTTCCTGAAGCAGCAATCAAACCATCTGCATATACTTGCAAACCTTTAATAGCGTTTGCACTGTTTGGTCTTGTGCCATCTCCAAACTGCGTATATCCATTTATTCTTCTATATCCACCGTTTGTAGAAACTTCAAAATTTGTTAATTTTGTAGCTTCTCCCGGAGATCTTAATAGTTCAAACTGGCTTGATACTTTATTTAAGCCACCTTGACAAGCCAATGCAAAAGGTTGTGAACTCATTATATATGATCCGTTGACATGTATTTAGGCGCAGGATTCATTAAATTAGATCTCATTTTTCTTAATCCTTTTTTATAATCGTCTAGTGCAAAAGCTGCTGACTGTGGATTATCTTTAAATTGATGCATATAATATCTAGCTCTAGCTAATAATACTGATTTATAAATATCAGGAAATACTATTGCATCTCCGTGTGCATCTAATGCTGTGGGTAAATCCCAAGCAAAAAACCACACTCTATAAACTTTATCGGGTATTGGACTTACTCCAAATTTTCTACCGTCTTTACTTCTTATAACAACTTTAGGTTCGCCGTACGTTTGGGTGTCGGCATCGTCCACATTTTCAGCTTCTCGATAATGATCTTTCCATTCTTCTAATGTAGTAAACTGTAAATTTCTACTTGTATAAGGCGCGGATGCCCCACTAACTCCAATAGTTGTTAGATAAAAATCATTCCAATCTATTGCTCCGTAGTCTGTCGTTACAGAACTAGATGCTGCTTTTAGCTCATACCATCGCGTTCCTGCTGTTGTTTCTACATAAACATTACCATAAAAAGGATCTGTAGCGCCACTTTCACCTGTGGCTAGAAAAGACCACTGTGGTTCTGCGCTTACTATATCATTATAAGCTCTATTAACACAGTCTTTAACGTGTCCTTGTATTCCTACTGCTCCACTAAAAGTACTTGAAGTTAAAACAACTTCATTAGTTTCTCTTAGTAACTCATTCGTTAATTGTAAATAAGTAGTTGCCATTTTTATTTCTTACCTTTAGCTTTTTTCTTTGCTGTCTTACTTAAATCTTTAAAATGATAAAGCCTTTTACTTGTTTTAGTATGCGTTTTATTAGAATGTACATGTCCGTTGGGCATTTTGTGTGTGTTGCCTTTAAACTCAGTGCCGTTTCTAAAATAATGTTTTACACCTTTAGCCATTTTAAATCCTTACAATTACTTCATTGTGTTCATGCCAACTTTGGCAGTACACTTTTCAACTTTATCTTCTATGCTTGTATATTGAACAACTCCACCATCACTATACGTCATTCTTTTAGTACCTTTATTCATTTTTTTTCTTTTGTCTTTATCTTTACTATAGTACATATTTATCCTTTTTGTCTGTTATAATTCTTTTGGGTTTTTCCAAAAATCCTATCAAAATTCTTATTGTATGTTTTTCTTTCTTGAGCAGTCATTCTATTGCCTGCACTTACTACTTTTCTATTGCCTTTTTTCTTATTCTTTAAGATTACAGGTCTTGCATCTGTTCCTAGTTGTGGCATTTGTTTCCTTTTTTTCTAAGTATGGGGAAGGAGAATATTATAGAATTTCCTTCCCTCACACCGTTTTATTGCTTTAATTAACGATTAGTCAATTGAATAGAAAGCAGATACTAAAGCTTCGCTACGAAGTACATCAGCGCCATAAACGTGAAGACCTCTAACGATGTCACCAAAACTGTCAGGATCACGAAGAACCTCAGTTTGTGTAATAGCTTGTGCAGTAGCGCAGGCAGAAATATGTCCAGCTATACATTTACCACTAGCTGTAGAAGCAGCAGCAATGTTATTAGACTTGTACATATCAAAACCACGCAGCTTTCCACTTGATACTAGTCCATTACGGATAGAACCTTGCCCTGCATTGAAGTCGACTGACATTAATTTTGAACCAGATTGAGACAGTTGCTCGTACCAAGAAGGAGGAGCTACAAACCATCTTCCTTCTTCAGGAATGTTTTGCTCGTCCAACAATCTAGCCATAAATGCCATTACATCAAGGGGATCAGTTCCAGTACCATCAGAACCTGTAAGGTCAATACCATTAGAACCGCCTTGATGTTGCGCCATTGTTTGAGTAGCAGCAGAAGCATCAGCACCTAACACGTGGTCAGGTGATGAAGTTGAGACACCACTAAACAATTCAGCAATAACACCTTCATCAAAAGCATCTTTAAGAGCGTAAGCTGCAGAAGAGGATGCAACCTCTTTGAAGTTTACGTGAGACATAGATTTCTCAATGTCATCTACTTTGAATTTGAAAGCATTTGCGACATCAACAGTAAGGGTTTCTTCCATGTCAGTAAGTTTGGTCTGAGTAACGTCTGCACCTCTTTCATACTGATAAACAGTAATCTCAGGTTCTTTGATAATACGTACTGTGTCTCCGAAAGCTGTAATTTCACCTGCATAATCAGTGTTAGTGATTGCTTCTGCTACTGAGGCTTTTCTAAAAAAGTTAAGTACCTTCTTGGAATAAACCTTAGGCATGAAGAATGCATTAGTTTGTCCAGTTACGGAGTTGCCAAAGTTACCATTAGTATCAGTCGATTGCTCGAATAAAGCGTCCGATTGATTATAAGCCATTTTAAGTCACCTTTAAATGTTAATAGTTATACTTTAACCACGAACCCTACCTTCTTCAAGAGCTTTATCGATCTCTGCTTCGAGCCGATCAAACTCATCCATAGGTAGTGCTGCGATTTCCTCTTGAGTCCAAATTTTCGGTTCTGCTGTAGCATCTATCGTTGTAGTCTTTGTAGATACCATGTCCGCAGCCGTTGAGCTTGAACTTCTAGACTTCTTACGAGTCTGTTTCTTCTGTGTTGTAGAAGTTAATCCCATGTCTTGTTTGAACAAATCAATTGCTCGACTTGCTAAACGAACATTATCGGGATTTTTATAAACCCATACTTGAATATCTTCTGGTTGAGATTCTGCCCAAGCGTGAAATTCATCGCTATCTCGAATGTCTGCAAAATCAGGATGTTTTTCAAACAATTCTGTTTCTGCTTCTTTTCGTAAGGCTGCTGCTTCTCTTTCTCGCATTGCTTGAACTTGAGATTCTAGATCTTTAGTTCGTGCATCGCTTTGTAAATGTGAAACAGTTTCAACCACATCATAAACATCAGGATACTTAGATTTAAAATCTTCGAGTTCTTCAACAGTTTTTGGAGCTTGATATGATGGACTATTGCTAGATATCAACTCTTGCTCACGCTGTCTAAACTCATTAAGTTTAGCATCATAATGCTTTTTCAAGTCATCGTACCTTTTTTTATAGTTAGGTTTTTTATAAGGTTTAGTTTTTTCTACTGGTTCTTCGCTTGCTTGTTGGTCGCTCTCTTCCTGTTTAGGTCGAGGTGCAACAAATAAACTATCAGCAGTTAAACCTTCTTTTGGCATAACATCATCCGTATGCCATGATTTTTTCATGTTGTACGGATTAGGTACTGGTTCGTTTTGTGCTTCTTCAGAAGCTACATTTTCATTATCAGTCATTTTTACTCTCCTTCCTTTGTGCTTACTCTACCAAGGTGGCTTATTCCAAGAACGTCTTCTCATAAGTGCTTGCCTAAATAAGGTGGCATCAAAAGGTATTTTACTTTTTTAAATGTAGAGTGCTGTTTGACTAGAACAGGTGGCTCTACGGTTAATTAACTAGCGAATAAACTTAAACGAGGATCTAAAGCTCTCATTACTTCTTTGTTTTTGAGTTTGATTGGATCTTCCTCAACAACAGTAGAAGAAAGCTTTTCAACTTCGCTTTTTGCTTCTCCGCCAATTGCTTTCATTTGTCTGCCAGAATCAGCTTCTTGTTCAGCCAATGCCATCAACTCATCAAGAGTATCAGCACCGATTGCGTCCGTTGCTTTTGCTGTCATAACAAATTCTCCGTCCGATAACCTTGCAGGTATCGAATCAGAAATTCCTGTTCCCGGACCTTCAACTGGTCCAGATCCTGAAAACTCAGATGCCATTTCAACAACTTTATCAAAGATCATACTTAACTGATCGTCTTCGACTAGTCTTTCTGATAAGTATTGTTGTTCTTCTGGCTCTAAAGCTTCAGACATTATAAATTCTACGTAGTCTTCTTCCATCTCTTCGTCAGGAACCATGCCTTCTTCTGGCATCATTGCCTCATACTCTCCGTGAGTAGCTCCCGGCATTACTGTACCATCAGGCATTGTATGTGTTGGTCCTTCCATCATGCCTGCCATTTGTGCGTCTACGTTACCGCCTTCTGCTAACATCTGTCTATCTTGCCTGTGCGCTAAAGACATATCCATTGCTGTTGGATTTATCTGTGGAACACCTCCAACTTTAAATTTAGCCATTAATTCTTGTAACATCTCTTTAATCATATTATTCCTCTACTCTATTGAGTGCCTCCGCCACCTGCTCCTTCAAGCGCTCTAAGCGTACCAGCGAATTCACTTTCCCCTGACTGCGGTACATTTCCTGTTCCGATGTTGCCACCACCAGTGCCTGTAACTCCGAGGTCTTGAGGTCCTGCAGGTGTTCCTTCAGGGCTTCCCATAGGTGACGGTTGTTGACCAACGGCTTCAGCTTCTTCGCCAATGTTTTGTCCAGCATTTTGTAATCCTATAATTTGTGCTGCTATAGCTGCTTCTTCTTGATCGTTTAATACTTCGTCTGGATCAAGGTCAAGGCTATAGGCAAGTTCACTTATTAATTTAGAAATCTTGACGAACGGTGCGATTGCTGGGTTTTGTACAGTCTGTAAGAAAGTAGTGAGTCTTTGTGATCTTACTTCTTTCTGCATCAGGCTGTTAGTTCCAGTAGCGCTAACTTCTAAATCACCTTTAACATCTAAACTGCCCTCAAAGAACTGCATGTTCCATTGAAAATAAGCCTCTCCTAATGGCTTTAATAAAAAATCATCTAAGTTTTTAACAACTGTTTTAATGTTTAAACTTGCTGCACCTAGTAGCATTGACATACCAGAAGCAGTTCTTGTCATGCTTTGGACTCCTGTTTGTCCGTGCGAATAACTTGGAAGACCTGTTTGCTCATCTGCTAGTTGTCTAAAGCGGTCAAACATCATCATATTCTCATTCGCCGTGTTCGGAAACTTGAGTCCGTGTATTGCTTGTCCGGGCATACCAGCTTGTCTGCGGAATATTTTACCCGGATATATTTCCATTGATTGTCCACCAACCAACGCAGACTCATCAACATCAAATACTAATGATCCTGATAGTGCTAGATTATCTATAGCCATACGTGCATGACCATTCATAATCTGCTGACTATCATCCATATTTTCTGCAATACCTATACCAAAGAAGTTATAAGGATTGCGCTCATATGGGAATGCATGATATGGAAGTCTATGTGGTGTAAACGGATTAACAACAACTCTTAATACTTTATTGCCTGTAATCCAAGCATTGATCTGTAGTTCATCAAGTTCATCTACGTCATCGCTCAATTCAATACCAGCTTCTCTGGCTGATTGAGCATCCATAACTCCCCAATATTCTAAAACTTCGTAGTTTGTATTTTCTGCGCCTTCTGTATGTTCGCTGTCTCTAAGTTGATTTTCGTAATACTTTTCTTCGTAATTTGGACCCATCATTAAACACTCTCTAATGGCATCCTTATCAAAATATGGTAGGTTCTTTAATGCTCTAAACTGTGAGCGATTCATTTTGTGCCTATGAATAATATATTCACACTCATCTATATTAGTAGCTGATGGATCTGGAAAGAAATCCCACAAACTAACAAACTCAATTCTAGGTACACGCACTTCCAAAGGCTTGTATTGTCTTTCTCCTTCTTCATTGGTCCATCGGTTTAGAGTTTTATTAAAGTTAAAAGGTCCTTTAATAACTCCTGTTCCTAATAGTGCAGACTCTAGAAGTGCGTTCCTTATTTCAGATGAACCGTTTGACTCTTCTATTTGATCGTGGATCAGCTTTTCCATACGTCTAGCTGCACGTTGAGCCGGAGAAAGTTCAGGAATTTGAGGGATAGGAACAAAACCCTCGGCTAATAAACCTGCTTCATCTGCTTGGTTTTCTAATGATTCTTCAAATAACCCTTTACCTAACGTAGCTCCGGGTTTTAAAACTTTACCATCTCCTTCATATCCCACATCATATGGGTTATCCATCGGCTCTTCTACAGTTTCTTCAGTTTGTATTTCTGGAGTTGTTTCTATGCCGGGAACTGGATTCTGTGTATCTAAGTGTGCGTTTTCTAATTCGCCTTCAGGTATTTTAGTTTCAGATATACCTATAGGAAATTTACCAGTGCCAAAAACTACATCTACTAACTGTCCAAACGCAGCCAAGACTTTTGTTTTTGTAATTTTTACAAAGACTCTAGACTTTTCTGATTCTCTAAATCTTATTTTTTTACCGTAGAGTCCTCTATAGTTTTCAAAAGACTTAATCCATCGTCTTTCGTCCAACATTCTTGCATCTTCAGCAACTTTAAAACGATCTTTAACAACTCCTACAAGATTTAAGCGTTGATCAAACGCAAGATTAAGCTCCTTGCCGTCTTCTCCGTCTACTTCTACATAAAGATTATCTGCGTTTAATAATGTATTGTCTTGTTCTGCCATTTATTAATATCCAAAATCGCCGTCTGCTGGCTCATATATATTTCTTTTTAGATCTAACATCCTATCATAAGGACTATCTAATCTTGGTCTGCTCATAAGCATATAACGCAAAGCATCATATGCGTGGTCTGAAGCATTTGTATCTACGTCTTCAGGCTTTGTTTTACTTAAAGGAATACTTTGTAGTTCCCTTATTAAATTAACACAGGTATTTGTTATTTGCAATCTTGGTCTGCCTGTAACATGACTTTGTTTAAGATATTCATGTATTTGTACTTTACCTGCTAATCTATTTTTATCTGCTCTTCGCAGTTTGTGACCACGTTGTTGTAATATTTCACCTATGGTCGGACCAGTATAACCAGTCTTTGCCCAAGCCGAGGTGTCTAGAACACCTCCAATAGATTTGATTTCTTCTTCTTCCATTTGAATTATTGCATCTGCGAGTGCTTCCCCTGTAAGACCCTTTTGGTATAGTTCTCTATATATAATGATGGTCTTATCTTCGGGATCCACAGCTCCCCATAAACAACAACTTTCAGAAGCATAGCCATAATCTATTGCTTTTACTCTTTCCCACCAAGCAGGTATTCCAAACGGAACAATCACATGTATCTCAGGATCAAACTCGGCGAAGGCTGCACCTTCAGCTATATCCCAATTACCTTCGAGTAATTGTTTTCTTTGGATTGGAGGTAACGACATTAACATCTTTTCGTACTCTCCATCCTCTGCTAAGTATGGATTATCCACCAGCTTTGCAGGAATAAACTTTCGGGTTAAGCCGTCTGCTCCTTCAAAAGTTTTATTATGTTCTGAAGGCTCAACATATCTTTGCTTGACCCAGTGCGCACCAATACCACCCGGGTTTGCTGTGCATCTTAAATATGTCTTTATACTTGGATCAGTTGTTCTAAGCCTTGAGGCTAAGTAGTTCCAACTAAACTCTGTTGGTAAATGAGTTATCTCATCAAATCCAATCCAACTGTATGCTTGTCCTTGGTATCTATATACATCTGCATCTCGTTCCAAGAATCCAAACTCTACTTTTGCTCCACTCGGAAAGTTCCATAGTTTTTCTACTTCACGAAACTTTGCTCCCGGAAAAGCTTTTGGATAAAGTTCTCTGCTTTTATCTATTAGCTCTCGAAGCTCTGGCATTGATCGTCTTAGTATTAAGGCTCTATGCGCTTTAACGTGACAATAACGTAGAGGATCGATAAGCATTGCAAAGCTTTTTCCACCACCTGCTGCTCCACCGTATAATACGTCTTTTTCTGCAGCAGCTAAAAAATCTGTTTGTGGACCATCATTCGGCATAAAAGCCACTTTAGATCCAGTCTCATCTAAATGTTCTTGTATCTTATCTGTTTCTAGAACTTTAGATTCTTTCTTTTTGAGATTATGTTCTGCGTTCGCTAATCTCTTTTTCAAGCTTTTAATACGATCTTTAGGTTTTGTTTTAGATCTTGTTAGCTTAGTCATATAGTATAGACCCTTATTCAGGATTTGTCAAGTAAAGAATTAGGTTTTTTGTATATCTTATCAACATGCTTTTTTAATCCCATACGTGACATTGTGCGCCTTGTTTCTGCTTCTAACCAGTCTACACCTACTCCAAGACTTATTTCTTGTCGGTGTACAGCCGTTGAAACTTCATGTAAAACCTGCAGCTCTTCTGGTATAGGTTTTAAATATCCTTGATAGTCTTCGTCTATTTTATAACCAAAAGGAACTGTTGAGCTTTTTTTGCGTATGTATCCTTCAGGAATATTTAAAACCAATCCTTTAGGAATTGAAATACAATTTTCAGGATTATTTTTCAACTGTTGTTCCCACTCGTTTTTTCTCCAAATCTTTGTCATGGGTGCATTAAATTAGATTTTTTCTTTTTTCTTTTAGTTACAGTTTTGTATGCTTCATTCTTTTTTGTTTTAGGATCGTCTGCTACAAAATGTCCTTTTTTATTTCTAGCACGTACTTTAACTTCTTCGTAACCAAGAAACTTAATTTTAAACCAATCAGTCAAACCTATGTTCCAAAAGTTCATTGTTCTATCAAAATTATCTTTCATATCTATTTACCTTTTTTCTTTTTCTTTTTTGTAGTTCGTTTTTTGTGAAGTCCGTGTTTAGCATGTTGCTTGCCTGCTTTAGTTGCTGCTCTTTTCTTTTTGTTAGCTGCTGCTAGTTTCTTACGACCTGATGCCGTAGACTTTAACTTTTTAATTTTTGCTGACGGCGCATAGACCTCACCAGTCTCAGAAGACTTTTTGCCACTAGGTGTTCTCCATTTTTGTTTAGTCCATTTCTTTAAAGACTTCTGTGGTTTTTTAAGTGCCATTATTTATATCCTCCGCCTTTAGCTTTGTACTGTTTAGCTAACATTTGTGCTTTTCTTGCAGACCATTGACCCGGCTTACCGCCTTTTGATCCAGCTTTAATTTGTTTGAACAAAGCTTTACGCATAGTAGGCTTAGTATAGTTGCCTGCTTTATTAACTGTTGATTTCTTTTTTGTTGTTTTCTTTTTAGGCATAGATCACCATTTTACTTTGTTTGCCCAATACGCTGCAGACATTTTTCCTTTTTTAATGTTCTTAGCGTGTCGAGCTTTAAAAGATCTAGAACGTGCTGTGTTTGTTCTGTCACCAGTTTTTCCTTGCTGTCCAAATCTTATTAATTTTATTTTGTCTCCTTCTTTTGCTACAACCACATGCGACTTGGTTGGATGCTTTGGAGTACGTTTAGGTTTGTTGTAACCACTGACTCCTGCTCTTGTTAGTCTTGAATCTTTTTTCTTAGGCATCTTTAATTCTCCATGTAAGTTTAATTCCTCTGCGTTCTAGTTCTTTTATTACTTTGTGTTTTTTTTTCTTAGGCGCTGAGTCTTTATTTAAGTAATCTATCAGTTCTTTCTTTGGTATTGCTTTCATGTAGTGACGTACGACTGCGGTTTTGCCTGTACGTCTATCGTAGCTTTTTTCGGTCGGTCTGAATTTAATAGGCATCTTAGTTTAAGTATCTGCTTCTTAGGCAGGCTCTGTCGTTCTTATCTTGTGCAAGCCTTCGAAGTGTAGAGTCCATTGTATTGAACCATATAAAAGGAATAATTGCGTGTATGGCTATGCGTAGCGCCAAACAACCTAAACGAACAGCGTACCACATAGCAACACTCATGTGTTCAAAGTAACCTTCGTTGGTTTCTTTTAAATGTTTAAAGTTTAGTTCTGGTTTCTTCATTGTTGTATTTGTTTTTTAACCAATTTAGGTGTAAATGATAATAGTCTTCAAAGTGTTCGTAAGGTTCTTGTCCGTGTTCTCTTCTTTCTTTGCAGTTGGAATCGTATAAGTTTCTACACCAAGCCACAAACATTTCATAATCATCACTCTGCATCTTTTACTTCCTCTACATCTATTATACGTTTTTCTGGTAGTAAAAATATACCACCGCCTGCCGTATGGTTCACATCTAAGCGTTCACTTTTAACAACACCCACGCGATCTAGGACTGATTGCGCTGCTTGTAGCTTATTACTTGCTTGAGGTATGGGTCTATCAGACTCCATGATCTCTAAGAGCTTAAAAGCTGCTTTAGGAGCTGACTGCGCCAGTATTTCTTGTGTTATATCTAGTACTTCTTGCTTTAAACTCTTTAATAAATGGTAATGAGAGCTTTTATAGCCTGACATTTGTGCTGCAAGCTTGGCATCACCCTTGGTTTCTACAAGGTTATCTAGGAAACTTTGTTGTTTATCTGATAATTTCCTTGTACTTGTTTGATTTAGTGTGGTTAATTGACTCATACATCTAGTATACAGCCAATATCAGGTTTGTCAAGTAAAAAATAAATTAAATATTCCTTGACAAAACCGAAAAACAACTGTAAAATATTCTTAGGCAGCCAGCCGGTAAACCCTCCTTCTTTTCTACACAAATATAACGTGCGTAGCGCACACTATGTAGTATAGTTAAGTTATAAATCTTCTGGGTTGAGGGCAGCTTGTTGTCGGCGGGTCTGGTTGACAAATGAATGTTAGAATTTTGTATGAGTATTACATATATACCCATGTATCCCCCATGGCATCCTGCCTAGGGTTGCATAGTCTTTGGAGAATAACCAGACATACCTTCAAAGTTCTTCTAAGTATTTGAAATTCCTAGGCAGGAGAACAAATGCAAGTGGAATATTGACGGTAAAAGCCTACAAAGTCCTTTGTAAACACCACTTATCTCTGTAAATTAATATGAAGTTTACAAAGTTGCTAGACTTTGTAGGCTTTTGTTTCTATATTTGTCCAACATTTTCTTTACCGTCTTCACAGTTCTCAATATAATTTCAGAGCCACTTCCTTGGTTTTACTCACGATTAGCATCGTTCGACCTTCGTCGTGGTCGTATCACTCTCTGAAATTATTTGATAGGATCAAAAGCCGTACTGGGCTTGTTGATCTGTGAAGACTGTATGCAAAGAAAACTAGTGAGTGTTGGACTATCATGATGAAAACACTTCTGAGCCTTGTCAAGAATTTGTAAGTCCTGGCTGAAAGCCAGTATGAAAATTCTAAGATTTCAATGTCAAAGATATAAAAAGCAGTCGCAGACAGCACACAGAGTTGTGCATCTTTTTATATCGCATTGAAATCTGACAAGCTCAGAAAATACAATTATAATCAGCACTTAAAAGAAGTTGCGTTCCAGCTTGTTATATATAGCAAACAAGCTCGGAAAGCTTCACGCAACGCGTGCTGATTATAATTGTTGTGTTTTCGGTAGGGAATAGTATAATTAATTATTAATGTTTATAAGGAGTATATATGAAATCTAAAGTAAAAATTCACCTTGTCTTTGCTGATCAAGATGTCATTGAATTTGACAGCATAGTTGAAGCTTATGAGTTCTTGTCTAGTCATGCAATCTGGTTAGCTCTTAAAACCAGTAATGACATCATAGGCAAAGACGAATTAGTTCTTACAGTTTTGTCATCAGGTCTGTCGGCTGACGATGAAGCTTTTATTAATCGACAGGTTTCTCTTAATCAAGAGATTATAATGGGAGTATGTGATGACAAAATCATCAACTAAAACCGAGGCTGGCGGTTCCGTTCACCAGTCGATCTTCGAAACGTCTGCTAAAGACGAACCTACAATGGATCAGTGTAGTTATCTGGTTTATTTATACAAAGAGTCTTTGAAATCGAAGATCTTAAAACGGCATAATCATATAGCTAGTGCTAAAACCAGCGACTTTCCTTACTTTCAAGGTAGGAACCGCAAGCCTTCATCATTCGCTATTCATCTTCTTAATACCTACACGGTGGCAGAGAACATGAATCGAGGAGATGTCAGTAAGCTTATTGATCTTGCTAAAAATAGCAACAGCTTTAATGTTGCGTTCGTTAAAAAGTTCCTCGATTCAGCTAATCAGTACTATGCTGATCGTGCTAAAACAACTTAGCGAATGATGTTAATTCCTAATAATCCAAATACTGCAATCAGTACAACCGCTCACCTTTTATATAATATTAAATACGGTTTGTTTACTAAGCAGTGGATTATTAGGAATTTTTTTGCGCTTTTTAAAGCGCTCCACTTGCATTTGTTCTCAAAATTTTTATAAAATTTTAGATGCCATTGGGGGATACATGATTTTATTTTTTTTGTTTTATAATTTAAAAAAAATTTATAAAAAATAAACTCTTGCGCCTCTTATTGAGGGCATAAAATCAAATATTAACAGTATATACACACAATTATCAGACTTATCCACAGAATATTAACAAATAATCACACATTTATCCACAGAAAATACACACAAATATAAATTAATTAATTTAAATTAGGGATTGACAGCGAGAAAAAAGCTGGTACAATAAGGGGGCAACAGCAGTCAAACAAAATAAATTGGAGTTAGTTATGGAAGTTGTTATAAACAAAAACGGAATGTATGAAGGTATATACAACGATTATTATATTATAAAAGAAAGCGAACCAGTCCTTGCAATACCTAAAGGAAAATGGCATCATAATTTCTTTGCTTGGAAATTACCTAACACCACAGAATCTAAAGAAGTATGGCACGACTTCGGTTATAATATGGTAGATACTAAACCTGATTTTTCTGCGGATACTTTAGAAGAACTTCAAACTAAAATAGATAATTAAGGAGAAACAATGTCTATACAAATCAACAACTTAGAAACCTTTTTAAATTCAACAGATCAAAATGATAATGAGCAATTAATATCATTTGAAGAAGAAGATGGTATAGAATGTCAAGAGTGTAATACAATACACACCGATGAAGCTATCTTTTTCTCATTAGTTTGCACCAACTGTGAAATGATAATAGATGTTTAATATAAACTAGGGCTTGACTTCTGCGAAAGAGCGTGCTATAATTCTTCGCAGGTTTCAAGCAACAACAAAATAAAAGGATAACAGTTATGAATAAACCTAACGTACGACCGATAAGAACTTTTAGAACTCTTAATGAAGCTAAAAGTTCTGTTAAGAAAGATGGGTATCGATATACAGGGCATGAAAGTTTTAAAGAATATAAAATTCTTTATTACTCTAAAGGCAAAAGCAATATGATTATTACATCAGAACCTCACCAGTATTTATACTCAGACGATATGATTATCGGTACTAAATGGTATGTTTTTAACTGGTGATTGCAATATATGTTTGGCTTGACACCGACCTCGAACTGCGGTACACTTGGGGGGCTTTCGAGCAACAAGACAAATAAAAAGAATTTCATATTACTCCTATGAAAAAACTAGGTACTCCAGTTGAAATACTATAACAGACAAGGCAGATACATCGGAGTTCAAGGTACTGCACCTAGTTAAAGTTTCAAAGGCTTAGAACAGTTGCCTTTATGATACTGTTCACATTTATACGAGGGCATTTATTATGAGTAGAATTACTTATACTAAAAAAGGCAACCCTGCCGATAATAGGGACACAACTAAATCAATTGCTTCCGCACCACTATCTGTTAGATTATTGTGGGCATTAGGAAACGCTTTTGGTTTTACACAAATCAAACGTAATGCTAAGAAAAGCAGAGGTTTTGGTATTGAAAGCGACCGACCTGTTAAAGATGCTGACGGTTATGTTGTTTTAAATCCTGACGGAACTGTTAAAACAGAAAAGCGTACTTATACATCTTATAACTTTGGAAAGTGGGTGGCAAATAAAAGCAACGCAAGTTCTAATGATCCTGAATGGTTTAAAAGAACTATGGTTCGTGGTGAGTATCAATTCACTCCGCCTAGTTTCACTAACACTACTATGCAGATGATTCGTATTCCTGCAAGGAGATCATAATGGCTAAAAGAAATAAAGCAACACCGACTATTACAGTCATTAAAAATAAAAAAGCACCTCCCCGTAAAACAAAACCTAAATCTTTTTACAGAGATTTAATAGGTAGCATGGGTGTTGGAGACTGGTTTGTAATTGATAGTAAATATCATGCTCGTTTTCAAACATGCGGTGTTACTTATGCACGAGGTCGGTATTCATTGTACAAGCATCCTGAAAATGAAGCACAGTATGTTTTTACAATCATCAAATAAGATAAAGTATGCGGAAAAGAGGATAGCATTTAAAGTATAAATCCTGTTTGGTTGAATGGTAAACCAAAGCGTGTTAACAAGCAGTCACTGAGTAGCCAACTGCGCAACCATATGAACAACGCTTTATCAAGTCCAGAAGCTAAGTTGGACTATAAATATAATAGCAAAGAAGCAGTTTGGTAGTCTGCTATATCAAAACTACCATAAGTCTTCCTAACAATGAGATGTATGGGTTGTTAGACGACTATAAAAGCGCACATACTGCTGTAGACAGACAGGGTAAAGACCGATGGTTATGTTGCTGTTGGAGGAGTTGGTAGTTATCTTCGGAACCACAAAACTACCACAACTTTAACCTAATAAGAGGGCAATTCTATGAATAATAGAGCAGAAATCCTAGAGAACCTAGGTGATTATGGCAATGCTGACTTCACAGTCCGTAAAGACGATATGTTTGTTAGCTGTGCCAATTATGATACACATGTAAATAGTCACAAAGCAATCGTTAGAAACGATAATGACTTTGCTATTGGTGTGGTCGGTAAAAACTACAATCCAGTCAATCATCCTGATGCTTTTAAAACAGCAGAGAATGTAATCATGCTGTCTGACTTAAACATTGACGGCATTACTAGAGATGTGGGTTGTTCACATAACGGGGCAAGAGCCTATGCAACATACACACTTCCTAATCACCGCGTTAATCTAGGTAGAGAAGGCGATGATGTTGCGCTAACTATATCAGCACGAAACAGTTTTGATGGATCGTGGTCGTTTGTAGTTGAAGTGGGTGGCTATAGATTTATCTGTACCAATCTTCAAGTGTTCGCAAATAACTTTGCAATCCACAAATCTAAACACACTAGAGGTCTTAATCTACAGCACGTTGCTAATAAATTATCAGAAGCTGTTATATTCTACGACCAAGAAACTGAGTTATGGAAAGAGATGGTTGATACTAAGATAACAAATGGTGATGCTATTTCTATAGTATCTCACTTGGCTAATGCTAAAACAGTTGATAGTCATTTATCAACAGGGCTTTCGGCTGACGCTATTCTATATGAGCCTGATGTCATTCGTAATAAAACATTAGAATCTTTATATGCTCGTTGGTTATGGAATAAAAAGTCACTTGATTCTACAGCGTGGGCATTATACAATGCTATGACTGAGTGGGCAACACATGAGTTTCCTACTAGGAAAATAACTCAGAAGAACTTTGCATCTGTTAAACTGGATAGGCTCGACAAAGTTAGAAAGACTTTGAATGAGAAGATGCTTCCTCATTTAGATTTGGTGACATGATAGAGTCTATATACTACGGCATTAAGTTGAATCTTAAAAGTGTCGGAGAGGCTAGAGAATATCTGCGCCAATTTAAGGATAGGTCTTTGGTCATTAGATTAGATAACGAAAGTGATTATAATCTTTTGACTAAGGGCATATTCAAAATGCGTGGCATGAAGCGAATTAAACTAATAAATGGATTGGAAAATCCTAGAACATATCATTTCGAGAGGTAAACATATGGCAAAAGACAACACATTAACAGATAATACTATTGCATTTATTAAATATCAATGTGATCGGTATCATGATGCTTCTAATAAAGCTATGCAAGTAGCTGGTGTAGAAGCAGACAAACATGATTGGACATACGAACAAAAGATACAGTATGCAGCAGAACTTATTGATGATTTTTTAGGAGAAAGACCATGAGTAAAATAAAAGACGAACTAATTGGTGCAGAAAATGCTGTTAGAGATGTCGCGGATAAGGCAACGATGCGTGTAGATAATGTTGAGGCTATCCGCTTATCTTTCCCTGCATTAGACAAGCAATTAGGAAGCCGTAGGAATAGATTTGTACAGGCTGTTAAACATTTACTAGAAGAAACCAAGCATCCCGAAGTTAATAATTCTTTTATCGGACAGGTTGCTTATACTTGGTTGGTAGATGAGGGCAGACGAGCAGAAGATATTGAACCTCAAGCAATAGACGATTACTATATGTCAATAGAGGAGGTGTCTGATGAGTAGAGATATAACAGAACAAATAGATGATATTTGCAATAGCGAATATGGACATACTAATTGGGCTTTTGCTGACACTCTTTCTGAAAAAGAATTAAAGGAAATCAAGGACAAAAAACTAGGGGATAAAATGCCGAGTATTGTTTTCTTTTACGAGGAGGTGTCTGATGAAGAGATCGATGATAAACTCAAGAGAGAATACATCAAGAAGTTCAATGACTACTGCATAAACGAGACACTTAAATCAACTGCTCCCCCTTATGATGATGATTTAGAGGAGGTGTCTGATGAGCTATAAACTATTATCAGTAAACAGCAATCCAAAAGTTGACAAAGGAAACAAGCTACAAGATGAGTATTGGTCGTGTATATTACACATGCATCCTACTAATACTCGCATCTGTCCGTATCAAATTAAGGCAGGTTGTAAGGATGCCTGTTTAAATACAGCAGGATTGGGTGGTGTATTCCCTAGTATTCAAGAAGCTAGAAAGCGTAAGACTGAATTGTTTCTTAATAACCGGGAAGAATTTATGTCGTTGTTGGTGTTAGATATTATAAAGTTTATCGGTGCTTGTGAGCGTAAAGGTAAGAAACCTGCAATCAGGCTCAATGGTACATCAGATATTCCATACGAGAATATCATTGTTGAAGGCGGACAAACTATCTTCGAGATGTTTCCGCAAGTACAGTTCTATGATTACACCAAAATACCTACAAGAAAAACAAACTACATATTTAACTACCACTTAACATGGTCGTACAGCGAAGCTGATTCTAAGTATGCATCATTGTTTGATAAGGTTAAACATAATATAGCAGTAGTCTTTAATGGTAAACTACCAGAAACTTTTCGTGGTCGTAAAGTTATTGATGGTGATACACATGATATGCGCTTTAAAGATCCACGCAATGTAGTTGTTGGACTTAAAGCAAAAGCCGAAGCCAAAGTTGAAGACAATGGCTTTGTAATCTATACATAATTAGAGGAAAACATATGAACATATTTTATTTTTATGACTGTCCGATAGCTTCAGCTAAAGCACAGCCTGACAAGATGTTAGTTAAGATGCCACTTGAAACTGCGCAGATGTTATGCACAGCACACCGAGAGTTAGATGGTGATGAGTATGCAGACAAGGTAGGTCTATACAAGAGAGCTTACTGGAATCATCCTTGCACTGTTTGGGCAAGAGAAACCAGTGAAAATTATTATTGGCTTCTTAGACATTTCCTAGCATTAGGTGATGAGTACGCTTTTCGCTACAATAAAAAACATAAAAGCGTAAATGACTTGTATATTCTTTTGTCTGAACCGCCAAACAACATACCTTTAAAAACTATGACACCAGTTGCACAAGCTATGCCAGATCAATACAAAGACGATGATCCTATCAAAGCCTATCGCAACTACTGTATCAACGAAAAACACTATGCTAAGTGGGAACGAGGCAGAGATAAGCCTGCATGGTGGACAGTATGAATGGTTTATACATTGATCCTAAAAGCCAAACAATACAAGAAATTGTTATAGACCAAGAAAACAATACAGGTGTGTTGTCTATAAAAGAAACCACTAAACTTATATTAGAGGTGGACTTTGTACAAAAGATGTGGTATAATGCAGACTACGATCTATACTGTGGAGATCAACAAGAATTAAGTAGACACAAAAAACTTCATTGGTTTAAATATAATGTTTGGGATAGAGAACAATACGTATGCAACAACGCTGTATTGATTCCCAAAAAAACCAATGCAGATTTGTTTGGTACTACAGTAGTATGGGTTGACGAGTACACTCCTCCAATACAGGACTTTATTATATGAAAAAGAAACAACTTAAAAAGTTGAGGCAAACTGTTAAACTTATTCAAGTTCAATGGTTGCACAGCTTATTGTCTGAAGAAGACGCTAAACAAATTGATGTGGACAATGTATCAGAATATATTAGCACAGAAACACACACATTTATTAATGGTCAATATGAATTAACATATATGTCTGATCGTTGGGTGCTTAAACAACTCAAAAGAAATCCGCACATTAAAACATTTAAAGAATTAGAATCTTTATTTAATCAAAAACAAAAAGCAAAGGAAGAATTATGGATGAATATGTAGCAACTGTATTGATGGAAGGAGAAAACACACCGACCGAATTAAAAAGTTTTGGTCTGACTCCAGAAGAAATAGTAGATAACATGGTATTACTGCCTAGTGTAGAGTACCTATATCATATAACAAGATTGAGGGATGAAGAAATGTGGGATTTTGATACTGAGCTTGAGCCGTTGAGGGAAATAAGAAAGTTGATTACTAAAGCAGGCGGAGAAATAGGACTACAAATAAAACTTGAAAAAGAAGATGACGATGATACAACAATACATTAAATAGTTCTTGCAATTGTTTTTGTTTTGTGGTATAATCTGCACATAAAAAGAGAAAAGGGAATTAAGAGTATCGGGATGCCCTCTATCTCCTAATAAAACCGATCGTGTCTCGTAAGGGTAGACTGCTCGCCAACCCTTACAAAATATTATAGAGGAACTATATATGATAAAACAAGGTAAATGTAAGTATGCATGGGTTACAACTCCTAATACTAAGTTTCAACCAACTTATACTATTAACTTGGAAGTATCTGAAGAAGAATATAATGATTATAAATCTAAAGGCTTTCCAACTAAACAGGATGAGGATGGGTTCTACATGGTCATAAGACGCAAAGTTGATGGACCAAGTGGTATGAAACGTGCAGCTCCTAGATTGTTTGACGAAAGCAAAAACGAAGTAGATGTTCAAATTGGTAACGGCTCTGAAGTTAAGGTTCAGTACTCTGAATACACTGGCGAAAACCAATACGGCAACTATGCAGGTTTTGATTTGCAAGCAGTTCAAGTTGTTGATTTAATAGCAGGTCGTTCACAAGACGGGGATGAGTTGCTCGCAGGCGGAGAGGAGTTCTAATGGAAAACCACGACCCTGTAATAACAATTGATGGTGTTACTCAAGTACGAAGTGAAATGGAAACTGATCTTGAAAGAGATGTGTTTGATACTATCGTTCAATTAAGTACTGAAGAAAGAAAAATGAATATCCGAATGCTTGGTATTCAGTTTCAAAGAAACGGCATGTGTAATACATTGATTGGCTTGAAAAACGGAGAAGCTACAGCAGAAGCTGTAACAGAAGACTTCGCTCAAGAAGAAACTGATGAAGTAGAAACTACTGAATCATAATGATAACGGCTAGGCTTGTACTCACAGGTCTAGCCTCCCATTTTGGAGATAGAAATGGAACTAAAACAAAGCACGTTTGTAAAACATAAACTACCCTGTCCTTCATGTGGCGGATCAGATCCGGTATCAATGAACAATGACGGCTCGGCTAAATGCTTTAGCTGTGGTACATTTTTTACAGACTATAAAAATCCAAAAGGAACAGCGCCAGCTAAGAAAGTGAACAGCACATCTTATTTAAACGCATACACAGGAACAACTGGGTCTTTAACTGATAGAAATATATCAGAAAAAACAGCAAATAAATATGGTGTTCGTGTTGTTTATAATAGTGATGGAAGTATTGCTGAACACATCTATCCGTACTATAATAGCAATGAAATTGTTGCAGTTAAAACTAGATACGTAACTAACAAAAGCTTTAGAGTTAGTGGAACATATGAAGGTACAGGATTATTTGGTGAACAGTTATATGGTAAATCAAAACTTCCTTTAACAATAACAGAAGGCGAGTGCGATGCTATGTCTGTTGTAGATTTAGGAATAAAGTCTGCCGTTGTCTCTATTAAAAGAGGTTCAGCAGGTGCTGTCCGTGACATAAGAGATAGTATAGAATTTGTTGAATCTTTTGATAAAGTTATTATCTGTTTTGATAATGACAAAGCAGGTAGAAAAGCAGCACGAGATGTGGCAAGAATTTTAAAACCCGGTAAGGCTAAGATAATGCAACTTCCTAACGGGTATAAAGATGCCAATGATATGCTTAACAATAAAAGGTTTGCAGAGTTTACTAAGGCTTGGTTTGAAGCCAAGACTTATACACCTTCTGGTATATTAGAACTCTCAAGCAAAAAAGATAACTGGCTTAAGCGAGAAATAAAAGAAAGCATTGCCTTTCCTTATGAAGGATTGAATCAAAAACTATACGGATTAAGAAAGAATGAATTGCTTACACTTACAGGTGGTACTGGACTCGGTAAAAGCTCTGTTGTTAGAGAGCTAGAACATTGGTTAATAAAACAAACCGATGATAACATTGGCATCATGGCACTTGAAGAAAACTGGCAGAGAACAGCCGATGGTATTGTGTCTATTGAAGCAAACGATCGTTTATATATAAATGAAATACGAGATAGGTATAACGAAGAAGATCTATCCAAGTTGTTTGACAGCACCATACAAGAAGGTCGTGTGTTTATTCATTCTCATTTAGGAGTACATGATATAGATGAAATCTTTTCTAAGTTAAGATATATGATTGTCGGGTGCGAATGTAAGTGGGTTATAATAGATCACTTGCATATGTTAGTATCATCTTTAACAGACGGCGATGAGCGTAGAGGTATTGATTTGTTAATGACTAAACTTCGTAGTTTAGTAGAAGAGACAGGTGTTGGTATGATACTTGTATCTCACCTTCGTAGAGTAGCAGGTGACGCAGGACATGAAAGAGGTGTGCAAGTTTCTTTAAGTCATCTGAGAGGTTCTCAATCTATTGCACAATTATCTGACAGTGTAGTGGCTGTCGAACGTAACCAACAAGCAGACGATGTAGCTGAAGCCAACACAACAGTTGTTCGTGTATTAAAATCTAGATACACAGGCTATACAGGATATGCTTGTTCACTTACATACGATGCTGATACAGGCAGATTAAGTGAACTAACTGACGAGGATACATTTGAAAATGAAGAAACACTTTTCTAAAATTACTTTTGATATTGAATGCAACGGCTTAGACCCTGATACAATATGGTGTATTGTTATTAAAGAATATAAAGGAAACACCCGTATATTTAGACATGACGATAACAACATTAAAGAAGGTGTTGATATGCTTATGCAAGCAGATACTTTAATTGGTCACAATATAATAGGTTTTGATATTCCTGTGTTAAATAAATTATATGACATAGATTTATTTAAAGACAAAGAAATAATAGATACATTAACAATGTCTAGACTATTTAATCCCATAAGAGAAGGCGGACATGGCTTAGAGAGTTGGGGATACAGGTTAAAAATTTATAAAGGAGATCCGCCTGATGAGTGGGATGAGTTTGATCCTCGCATGGTTCCTTATTGTGAGCAGGATGTTATTCTAAACGAAGCACTATATGATAAATTAGTTTTAGATGGGAGTACATTTAGTGATCAATCAATAGAAGTAGAACATGAAGTATCAAAAATACTACAACGACAAGAACAACATGGGTTTTTCTTTAATGAAAAGAAAGGTGCAGAGCTTCTTGCTATTCTTAAAACTAGAATGAGAGAAGTAGAAGATGAGGTTCATAAAGTATTTAAACCTAGGTGGGTTGATGTAAAATTAGTAACACCTAAACTTAAAAAAGATGGTACGCTATCTAAGTCAGGCTTAACAAAATATGAGTATGATGAAATAAAAAACTCTACTGACTTTACAACACCTACTGATATGAAACCTTTTATGAGAAAGAAACTCCAAGAGTTTAATCTCGGCTCTCGTAAACAAATAGGAGAATACTTAACAGACTTTGGTTGGAAGCCACGTAGGTTTACACCAACAGGTCAGCCTATTATTGATGAAGGAACACTTAAAAAAATAGACCACATACCAGAAGCAAAATTAATTGCTGAGTTTCTTTTACTTCAAAAAAGAATAGCACAGATTGATTCATGGTTTGATGTTGTAAAAGATAGCCGTGTGCATGGTAGAGTGTTTTGTATTGGTGCAATAACAAATAGAATGAGTCACCGAAGTCCTAACTTAGCGCAAGTTCCTTCTTTAAAAAGTGAGTACGGCAAAGAATGTAGAGCTTGTTGGTCTGTTCCCGAAGGATATAAATTAGTTGGAATAGATGCAGCAGGTTTAGAACTGAGGATGCTTGCTCATTATATGAGAGATGATGAGTATACTAATGAACTTATTAATGGTGATATACATTCTAGGAACCAGCAAATTGCCGGACTAAAGACTAGAGATAATGCTAAGTCATTTATATATGCTTTGATGTATGGTGCTGGCGATGCTAAACTTGGAGAGGTTGTAGGTGGAAGCAAGGCAACAGGTAAAAAACTTAAGCAGCAATTTCTTAACAACTTACCATCATTTAAAACACTAAAAAGTAAAGTAGAACAAGCATCACAAAGAGGCTATCTCTTAGGTTTAGATGGTCGTAAAATATTTGTGCGTCACGAACATGCTTCTTTAAATACTTTACTACAAAGTGCAGGCGCAATCGTAATGAAGATTGCTTTAGTAATGCTAGATACTTTAGCTAAAAAAGAAGAACTAGACTATCATTTTGTTGCAAATGTACATGATGAGTGGCAAGTAGAGGTATCAGATAAAGATGCCGAGAGGTTTGGTGAGCTTGGTGTTAAAGCTATACAAGAAGCTGGTAAGTATTTAGAACTTCGCTGTCCTTTAGATGGTGAATATAAAATTGGAGACAGTTGGGATGCAACACACTAAGAAAAAAATAATGAACACTAATAGGAAAGGAGACTTCGCAGAGTATTATGCAGTCACTTGGTTATGGGATAATGGTTATGAAGTTTTTCAAAACTCAGGCTGCACTGGACCTATTGATATGATTGCCATGAATAAGAAAGGAGATATAGTTCTTATAGATGTGAAGACTGTTCATCCAAACAACGACAACGACAAATCTCCGAACTGTAAAAAGACAAGAACTAAAAAACAAATCAAACTAGGTGTTAAATTGTTAGGGTTTAATCCTGATAATAGACAGCTACATTTTATAGAGCATAAAGATGAATAAAAAAACAATTGACAATTCGCAAACACAAGTGTATAATAAGTTTACGTCTGAATCAGGACACTGGTACACGCAAGAAGGTGAGCCTATGTATACTATCATAGGAGTCAACGGCAAAGAAAGAAACACTAACTTAAGAGATGCCAAACTTTTAAACTTAGTTCCTTCAGTAACTACTGTAATGGATCTTATTGCTAAACCTTCCTTAGAAAACTGGAAAATAAATCAAGCTTTAAACTCTGCCATTTCTTTACAACAAGAAGAAGGAGAACCAAACGGCTCGTTTATTTATAGATGCAAACAAGAAGCTAAGAAACCGGGCATGGAAGCTGCCGACTTAGGTACAAAAATACATGCCATGATTGAGCGAGGGTTTCTTGGTCAGTCCACAAACAAACCTTACAAAGCAGTACGTAAATACTTAGATGAAAACTATCCCGATGAAACGTGGATAGCAGAGGATTCTTTCTGTGCTGAGCAAGGCTATGGCGGTATGATAGATCTATACTCTGAGTCAGGAATCTTTGTAGACTTTAAGACTAAAGATAAACTTCAAGATAAAAAGATTAAACAATTAATATACGACAGCCACGGTATGCAATTGTCTGCCTATGCTCAAGGTTGTGGCTTTGATAATCCTGAAAGAGTGTCTATATTTGTAGACAGAAAACATACTGATGTTATTGTGGGTCATATATGGGATAAAGAATCTCATGCTAAACACCTAGCAATGTTTAATAGTATGCTGACATACTGGAAGTTTTCTAAGAACTATGATCCTGCCGGAGAACTTATATGAGAAAGCCCCGAAAGAAAAGACCTGTTGATAAAGGTTTGCCTAAAGGCTACGATTCTAAATGGGAGTATGAGTTACACCAAAAAGAATTAAAGAATTGGGAACATCATAATGGTATATTAGAATACACGATTGAGCATAAATATCACCCAGATTTTATAAAGATTATTAAGGATAAAGTTATTTATCTTGAAGCAAAGGGTAGGTTCTGGGATTATCCTGAGTACAGTAAGTACATATGGATTAGAAAAGTATTGCCGGAAGAATGTGAGCTGGTGTTTTTATTCTCTGATCCTTACGCGCCGATGCCTGCAGCTAAAAAAAGAAAGGACGGAACTAAACGAAGCCATGCTGAGTGGGCAGAGAAGAATAAATTTAGATGGTTTAGTAGAGATAACTTGCCGGATAGTTGGAGAAAAGAATGAACTGTTGGCATTGTAATAACAAATTAATATGGGGAGGAGATCACGACATTGAAGATGAGGACGATGAGTATTCTGTAGTTAGTAATCTTTCTTGTTCTATTTGTGGATCTTTTGTAAATGTTTACTTCCCTAAAAACAAACAAGAAGAGGAAGAGTAATGGAAGAACTAATGGAAAAAGCACATCAAATTATGGATAAAGATTTAGTTAATCATCCACCGCACTACAACAACGGCAAGATAGAATGCATTGAAGCTATTGAAGCCATGCTAACACACGAAGAATTTGTAGGTTATCTAAGAGGAAACTCATTGAAGTATCGTTGGAGATTTAGATACAAGAATGGAATACAAGACTTAGATAAAGCTACTTGGTACGAAAACAAACTAAAACAAACACTAACAAAGAAGGAAAGAGATGGAGACTAAACTACCTACAACTTATCAAGAGTTCATACATCTTAGCAGGTACGCAAGATGGAACGAGGATACAGGAAGACGAGAGACTTGGCAAGAAACAGTTGCAAGATACTTTGACTTTATGCAGGAGCATTTAAAGAAGAGCAATAAAACAGACATATCTAAAATTAGAAAACAATTAGAACAAGCTGTCCTTAACTTAGACATAATGCCAAGCATGAGAGCTTTAATGTCAGCAGGCAAAGCTTTAGAACGAGACAACGTAGCCGGATTTAATTGTAGCTATGTTGCGGTAGATAATATACGCGCCTTCGATGAAACACTTTACATACTTATGTGTGGCACAGGTGTTGGATTCAGTGTTGAACGACAGTACGTCAATAAACTTCCTGATCTTCCTGAAGAACTGCATCTTACAGATACTATTATTAAAGTTGCTGACTCAAAGATTGGATGGGCAAAAGCATACAAAGAACTTATGTCTTTACTTTATGCAGGGCAAATACCTGAATGGGATCTTAGTAACATTCGACCTCAAGGCGCTAGGCTTAAAACCTTTGGCGGTCGTGCCAGTGGTCCAGCACCTTTAGATGATCTTATACAATTTACAATTAATATATTTAAAGATGCTATTTCTAGAGGACAAAGAAAATTAGTATCAATCGACTGTCATGATTTGATGTGTAAGATTGCAGAAGTTGTTGTGGTGGGTGGTGTTAGACGTAGCGCTTTAATCTCACTCAGCAACCTCTCAGACGAGCGTATGCGTAATGCTAAGTCAGGACAATGGTGGGAACACAGTCAGCACCGAGCGTTATCCAATAACTCAGTAGCATATACAGACTCAGTAGAGATGGGTCCATTCATTAAAGAGTGGGCATCTTTACAAGAATCTAAAAGCGGTGAGCGTGGTATATTTAATCGTCAAGCTGCTGAAGAACAAGCTGCTAAGAATGGAAGACGAGAAGAGTACAAAGACTTTGGATGCAATCCTTGCAGTGAAATTATATTACGCAACAAACAGTTTTGCAATCTAACAGAGGTTGTTGTTAGACCTAACGATACTTGGAAAGATTTAGAAAGAAAAGTAGAACTCGCTACTATTCTCGGTACGTTTCAAGCAACACTTACTAACTTTAGATACCTAACAAAAGCATGGAAAGATAATACAGAAGAAGAAGCATTACTTGGTGTGTCTCTTACAGGCATCATGGATAACACAAAGTTAATTAAGGGAGATAACTTACCAAAAAGATTAGAAGCTTTTAAAAGTGTATCTGTAAGGAAGAACAAAGAGTGGGCAAAGAAGTTAGGAATTAAACAGTCAGCAGCTATTACTTGTGTTAAACCTAGCGGTACTGTGAGTCAGTTAGTGGACAGCGCATCAGGTATTCATACAAGACACAGCGAATACTATTTAAGAACTGTTCGTGCCGATAAGAAAGATCCTATTGCACAGCTCATGGTTGATCAAGGAGTGTATCACGAAGATGATATTACTAAGCCTGAACATACCTTAGTGTTTTACTTTCCTATTAAATCTCCTGATAAATCTTTAACAAGAATAGATCTATCAGCTATAGAACATTTAGAAATCTGGAAGATGTACCAAGATCATTGGTGCGAACACAAACCATCAGCTACCATTTCAGTTAGAGAATCTGAATGGTTGAAGGTTGGCGCATGGGTATGGGATAACTTTGATAGAATATCAGGAGTTTCTTTCTTGCCTTATGCAGATCATTCCTACCAACAAGCACCTTACCAAGAGATCACAAAAGATGAATACAAAGAGTGGATGAATAAGACTGTTCACGAAATTGATTGGGATCTTATAACTGAATACGAAAAGGAAGATATGACCGAGAACACTAAAGAACTAGCCTGTACTGCAGGCGCATGTGAGATAATATAATGGATGGTAATATTATAAGCTTCAAAGTATTATTAGATTCATCAGGTAAATTAATTACTGAGAAATCAGAACTCGAATTAAATAAAATAAAAGACGCTGTTCCTATAGAGACATACTATACTCTTCAAACTATTTTAAGAACTGTTAATGCTGAGTTTAATAAACTACACAATAAAATAGAAACTGAACTAGATGCACGAGCCTACAAAGATTAGTTGGCTAGTGGATTATCATTCATATTTTTTAAACTTCTTACGTCATCGTACATAGAATCAACACTTGAATTGATGCCTGCAACACTTGTCTGTAGTGCAACGATGTCATCTTTGATAGGTGTTAAATCCTGTGTCTCTATATTTAATGATTTAATTTGCTCACCAACAGCGACTACATTCTTATCTAATACTGTAACTTGATCTGCTAAAGTATCTATTTCATTTATATATCGAATCATTTTAGATTCTAAATTTTCTATACGATTAACGTATGTTGCACCTGTATAGCCAAAGCCTGCTAGAGTACTAACAATACCAGCCAGTGCAATTATTTGTGTTGTTTTATTTTGAAACCAATCCATTTTATTTCTCCGTTATAAGTTAGGTTGTAAATCTTGTAAGGCTTTTAGTCCATTCAAACTATCTGAATACATCCCAAAGAATGCTTGATTGTTATCAGGCATCAAAGCCGCCATGTAAATATCTTTAGGTTCATACCATGCAGAAGCCTGTGGCATAGCTATTTGTTTGTATGCATCAAATCCCGGCACTGTACCCATGTACGCAACAAGCTGTGTAGAGTCTGCGTATTTTCCTGTCTCTTCTTGTTGCTGTTCTAATTGTTCTTGTTGGTCTTGCATGTTGTTCTCAAATACTACTGCTGTGTTTTGAGGACCAGTTGTTTCACCTACTGCTGCATTTTCGTCACCACCTGTATTCCCTACTGCTGTATTATTGTTACCACTTGTATTGCTCGCAACACTAGTATTGGTAGTTGTTTCAGTAGTTGTTGTGGTAGTTGAACCTACTGTTGTGTTACTGCCACTGTCGGTATTTCCTACTGCTGTGTTTTGTGTACTCATGGTATTTGAAACACTGCTGTCGGTACTAAAACTATTTAAAACTTGTTGCGTTTGTACCACTGAACTAACTACTTGAGCTGATATACTCGGTGAGTTTGACATGCTTTGTCCGCCTGTAACACTACTGGTTACTGCTGTAGCTGTTGTATTTCCTGCGACACTACCGCCAGATGCTTTTGTATTTCCTGTTGCGTGGATAGATGTGCCTGATGTTGTACCACTCACGCTGTTGGTTGCTGTTTGTATTGTACTGGCTACAACACTTAACATTTGTGTAGTAATACCACTCTTTTCTTCTTCAGCTACTCTAGTTTCTTCAGCTTCTTCTTCTATTTCTTCTACTTCTTCCTCTATTTCTTCTTCTATTTCTTCTTCTTCAAACCATTCTTCAAGCTCTTCTATGGTTTCAAACTCTAAATACTCTACAGGTTCTTCTTCCATGTACTCTTCTTCTATTATTATCTCTCGTCTTTCAAACTCTTCAAATAAAACTTCTTCTAAGAATATAGGATCAGGAGTATCTTGTTCAAAGATATCAACTACAAAGTCTATGTATTCTTCTTCTAATAAAATAGGAAGCTCTTCTACTTCTATAGACTCTAGAGGTATATAATATTCTTCGTCTATTGTTATAAATATTTCTTCTTCAAAGAGTTCTTCTTCAAAAGCAAAGACTTCAAATTCTTCTGGAACTTCAAAGAACAGTTCTTCGTATTGGTCTTCTTCAAAAAATGTAACGTATTCTTCGTATAGTTCTTCTTCTATATAATCATCATAATAAAATTCTTCTTCATGATAACCATAGTTTGTTTCTTCTTCGTATCCATAATCAAACTCATCTTCAATGTAGTAAGCTACCGAAGCTTCCTGAGCATAGCCTGCACAAAACGGAGCATATTGAGGATCTAAATCACATTGTAAATCATCGTAGGCTTCCCAATATAAAGGACAAGAGGTGCTGTGTAGTGAATCCAATCCACATTGTTGAGTTAAATATGCTGCATCATATCCAACACAAGAACTATTATTAAGAGGATTGCTACAGTCTATAGAGTTTCCTGTTCCTAAACCATATAAGCTTCCACCGTTTTCTAACAGAGTATTAAAAGAACTGTTGTTCCATGTAGCATTTACACAAGTACCAGAAGCATTTGTTGTTCCTTTACCGCATTGGTCATAGAACAAATATGTATATGTCTCGTCTGCTGCACCTTGTTCACCTATCAAGACATCATGATTAATAATATTTAATCCACCATAACGATACTCAAAGGTATTATTAGACTTCCATAAAACTACTTCAAAAGAATTGTCTGTGTTTCCTCGATTGTATTCTCGTAGGTTGTACCAACCAAAGACACTTTTATCGGTAAAGTTTTTGGCTAAAACTTTTGAGCCGTTGTCTCGTATTAGATCAGTCCAAAAAGGATATAAGGTGTATGTAATTTCAGGTAGAGGATCAGGTGTGTAGTCGTTACAGTAAGATCCTGTCGACCCAAAATGTAAACAACCATTGGTTGCCATTCTAGCAGTTGTAAAGTCCTCGCCATAGAACGTAAATGTAAAATCTAAATTAAAAGCACCTGAGACTTGATCGTCACCAGATGCCATGTTGGTTGTGCCTGTTTGACTTGTTAAATCAAAAAGACTTTGGTTTGCTTCGTATATATAATTAGCGTTGACTGACGAGGCAAATAAAAGAAGTACTACACTAAATGCCTTTGTCAAATTCCCTAGCACAAGTCAGCCTCGACTTTTTCAGATTACTTTTATTTCTAGTACCTTTACACTTCTTTAAGTATTGAGCCTTTGCTTCGATGTAATCAGGTCTATCTGTAATGTTTTCTTTCCATGCAAGTTTTGCTTCGTCACCAATCTTTCCTTCGTAAGGACATGGAGTGCCTGCCATAGACATTGCTTTAAAAACACGAGGGTCTTGGCAAAGTATAGAGACACTGGCTACTTTCATGCCTGTATCGTATAGATACTTGGAAAGCTTTAAGCGTTCACAGTTTTCGTCACGGACTGTACGACCTGTAGAGAAACCAAACACTTGTCCTTGATATGCACCTGACCTTCCAACCGTACAAAGGTCTTGGCTGTAGCTCATAATAGAAGGAGCAATCGCAGAAGCAGGCGGTGCTTTTTGATTGATATTTTGTGTGATAACCTGTTCAGACTTGCTTTCATTTATGTTTCTGTTGGTGTTGTCTGAAGTGTTTTTGTTTTCGTTTACGTTCTTATTGTTTGATGTAACTTGAGAAGTTGAATCAGATTTGTTTACATTAGTGTTCGTATTATTATTAGTATTATTACTTGTACTATTGTTGTTATTGTTATTAGTATTTGTAGATGTACTGGTGTTATTGTTATTATTTGTATTACTATTAGTAGTATTTACCGTACTAGAAACAGTTGAATTAGTTGTATTGTTATTGGTACTAGAACTAGTAGATGTACTAGTGTTAACATTTGTGTTGTTGTTGGTGTTCGTACCAGTTGTCGTAGTCGAGTTAACATTGTTATTATTATTTGTATTTGTAGCGGTGCTAGTGTTATTGTTAGTGTTAGTGTTAGTGCTTGTATTTGTACTGCTGTTAGTGTTCGTATTATTATTGGTATTGGTTTGCGTTCCAGTAGTCGTTGTTGTGTTTGTATTTGTGTTGTTGTTAGTATTAGTATTAGTGTTAGTGTTGGTATTAGTGTTAGTGTTGGTATTTGTGGTCGTTGTGGTGTTGGTTGTGTTCAACGAGTTCTGTTCACAATACTGCTCACCTGCTGTACAATCACCTGTTTGATCTGCCTGCGCAGGACCTCCAAAGAAAAGAGCAGATAAAATCAAAGCTCCAAATAAAGTTTTAGTTTTGTTTATCATACTGCCCTCCTCTTCTTCAGTATAAAATTAATTTAGTAAACCTAAGTGTAATATAATATCAAAAATTAAATAGCCAAAAAGAACTCTAAACATAAAGCGGTATCTTTGGTGATCATCAACTAAGGTTGTAAGGTATTCCTTATTCACCCTTGTCCATTTTCTTTCAAAATCATATTCCACTTTATCACTATTTAATTTTTATTTTTTTGGGTTTCTTCTCTTCTGGAATAATTCTCTTCAAGAAAATATTTAACATACCATTTACAAAGTTTGCACCTTCGACCTCAATGTCTTCAGACAAATTAAATTGTCTTTTGAACGAGCGTTGTGCAATTCCTTTATACAGTTTGTTATCGCCTTCATCTTCTGAAGACTCATAAGAAACTGTTAAGGTTCTTTCTTGTAATGTAATGTCGACATCTTTTTTACTGATGCCTGCCAGAGCGATTTCAATTACGTAATCGTCTCCGTCTTGAAGCACATTGTAAGGTGGATAACTTGGTAGACTTTTAGAACCTTGTGACATCTCTGCCATGTTCTTAAAAAGACCATCAAATCCTACAAACAATGATGAAAATATTGGATCTCTAAAATCCACCATTCCATAAAAGTCATTTCTTTTTCTGACCATTTTTCTTCTCCTTATTATAAGCAAGAATGCTGTTTATAAATGCCTCTCAGACCTCCATATGAGCGTTCTAAGAGACTCCTATTATTTAAGATTAAGGTTACCCTTTGTACTTAAATAAATCCTTTATATCGACTGCGTATTTTTTACATTTGACTGCAAGAACTTTTGCTTTTTCTAAAACAATTTTAGATTTAGCAACCATGTCTCGCATCATGTTTGGCTCACAATGCCACATAATACCCATGACGATAATTATTAAAAATAATATTAAACTCATTAGTTTTTACCTCTAGTCTTTTTTACCGTCTGGCTTATGGCTGTTTGTATATAATCCAAACCATGCTGCGCCAGCGCCCACAACAATCGAGATTAATCCTGATTGTTCAAATGTAGGTTCAGGCAAGTCCATGAACCAGAATGTTGTAAAATATAACAGATACATATAGACACCTAAGAAAGCTCTTGGAATTATTCTCCAACTGTCTATTGCTTCTGCTACAAATATAAATTTTTGATAAGGGTTGTCGTTCTTCTCATCTTCAAGTTCCCTTATCCTGTCTTTTAAATCTGACTTCTCTTGAAGGAGTGCCATGAATTTACTTAAGTCTATTTCGACCTCGTTCCTGTCCATGTCTCCTGAGAAACCACTCATTTGATTTTGCATATTCATTTTTTTTCTTCCTCTACTTCTTAACTAGACTACCACCAAAGTACATGCCAATTATAGCCGATACTAAATTGGTATCTAATTGCGTTATTACCAAACCTTGAAAAGTAATCCATTCAAAAATCTCTCTACCTTCTCTAAAAAACCAAAAACCCGGATTCCAATTGGTGTATCCGACTGTTACATCCACATCTGGATAAAATACTGCGACCATTTTTGGCAGCACTACTATTGCGAATACAGAAACCAAAGCTATGATTCTTCGTGTCCAAGCAAAACCTTTGTCTTTTAATCCGTGATCAAGAGACTGTTGCTTGGCTTTCATCTCGAACTCACCTCTCGTTATAAGAAGTTTTTGTTGTTCTTCTTTAGCCTTGCGACTTTGCGACCATATACTTAGCAAACTACTTAGCAAAGTAGAGCCAAGCATCGTAATTATTTCAAATGGAAAACCCACCATAACTCTCCTCTATGTCACCTGTTAAGACTTCTTCAGCCAGTTGTTCATAGAATAATCGAAAATGTTCTAAACTCATAAAGCTTAAATCTTGTCTGGCTTGATGAGTACGATAAATATCGTAAGCATTTTCTAATTGTTCTTCGGTGTATAGTAACATAGTATAGTATCCTTTTTAAGTTTTGTCAAGTATTATTTAAATCTAGGAGAAATATAATCTGAATAACGATTCATAATATCAATTGTTTTATCTGCGTAGTTTGGATCAGTTGCATATCCTGCTTCCTGTATCTCTCTTAAATATTGTTCTGCTGATTCAGCTTCTTTTGCTTTATTATATCTTTCGTGCGCTGTTTTTTCTTCATATCCTTTAAATGAATCCCTAACATTGTCAAACACTCTAAAGTTTGCATCAATAACTTTTTTCTTTCCGTCTTCGTATTCAACAGTAGGCATAGAAACAGATTCTTGTTCTTCTACCTCTTTCTTTCTTTGAACTTTTATACCTAAAACATTGTTTTGATTTAGAGCAAGCTCTGATTTACCGTGTCCTGATTCTAAACTGGCTTGAGCAGCTACTGCTTCAGGATGAGAAAGCCCTTGTTCTCTTGCAAAACGATAAAACTGTCTATAAGTTTTCGCATCTTCAGGCATTTCTTCTTCAAACTTTTGAGCTTGTCTTTGTGCTAAAGCTTTTATTAACATACCACCAGCAAACTTTCTTGTTCTATTTGTATGTTTACTTTTAACAGTTAAATTACTTGGTGAATTATTTCTAGGATTACCATCTTTATGATCGACATCTTTACCATCACCTGCTGCAATTCTTCCTTCTCTTTTTAACTGCCTGTTTGCGTTGTTTCTGTGCGCCCTGTCTTTCTTTTGTTTTTCAGAAGAATGGTAATTAGCGTATTCTTTTGCGTAGTTACGAGTAGCTTTACCACCATTTCGTTTAGCTTGTCGTTTCTTTAAAGACTTCTTTAATTTATTAATTTCTTTATCGGATACAGGTGCAACACCAATAGATACAAGTAAGCCGTCTTTAAAACCAAGACGTTCCATCTCAGATTCGTAAGGCTCTCCAGTATAAGGGTTGATTCTTTCAGAAGGTTCTGGAGCAGCGTTAGGTACAGGGTTTTCTTCTGAGACTTCACCGCCTTTGAAATTTTTATATCTTGGCTTTGATCCTTCAAATTTATATTGAACAGGAGCATACTTTTCTCCTTTTAGTTCAGCTATTTTTTTCTGACCTCCCATACCAAAAAGACCACTATAACTTCTCGACCAATCTTTAAAGAACGGAACAAGAGTTTCACCAATACCTACTAAACCTTCAACAAGTTCTTCTCTATCTCCTTCTTGTAAGGCTTCGTCTACACCTCTTCCAGCTTTTATTGATTCAGTTACTAAGTCATCCATTAGTTCTAACACAGGAGCAAGTCCTGTTACAGGATTACTACCATAATCATAACGTATTGTATTTACTGCTTTGTCTAAATACCAAGGCATTACTTCAGCAGAAAAGATAACAGTGTCTCCTAATTTTGTTAATAAAGGATCTATTTCTTTACTTTCTGAAATTAACGTATCATCCCTAAAGGCTTCTGATGAGTTTAAATCTAGTTGTAGTTGTCTTATTGAAGCATAAACTGATAAAGCACCTATCATTCTTGCACCTAAAGCAGCATCTCCATTTTCTAAACGAGTAACAAGAGCATTTGTTTGTGTTGTTTTTGCTTGCGCCCAAGAAAGAAAACTTCCTAAAAAACGAACTGACGGATCTCTTGAAGCTGCAAATAATCGTCTATTACCAACTGTAGGTATAAGTGCATCTCTTTCTGCTGACTTAAATCCTGCTCTATTGATTAATCTTTCTGCTACTTCATCTCCTTGTATGTCATCCATCTTTTTAAACTTACTAAGATACCTAGCGCTATCTACATCTAAACCTATATCACTTAGTTCTTTTAATAAACTTCTTTTAACTTTTCCTTTGTCTCCTATTTTTTGCCCTATTTGCCATGCTCTAATAGCTCCTGCATCAAATGCAAATTCTCTTGCAAACCTAGTAATCCTACCAAGTTGAACAATTTCAAAAAATTTACGCTGATATTCTTGTGCATATCTTTGAGTTAAATTGGCAGGATTAATTTCAATCATCCACTCAGCCATTACTCTATCTAATAGACCATTATATCTTCTATTATTCCAAAGAACATCTCCTATTTTTTCAGCACCTTTTAAATCTTCTTTACTTTTTACTGTTCTAAGTCCTAAAGCTTCAGAAGGTCTAAACTGATCTTCGTTACGCATACGAACTATTTGTTTTTTTGTTGCTTCAAAACCAGCAGAGAATCCACTGTTTTTGTAAGTTTGTATAAGATCACCAAAACTCGGTAAAGCTACTTTTGTAAGTTTAGTAGTTGCTAGTAAAGCTTGTAGAATTGCTACAGTAGATGCTGCTGTTTCATTATTAGCAACTGATCTTTCTGCATGATGTAAACCAAAATAACCATCAACAGTTCCTTTTAAATCTTTAACATATTTGTCTGCTATTTTTTTAAGGCTTGTATTGTTTGTTGTATCTGAACCACCATAAACTTCTCGTCTTATACCATTAATAAACCCTTGTAGTCTTTCTCCTCTTGCTCCAAAAACCCTAGAAAACTCAGTAACAGGTATTGTTTGTTTAGCTAAAGATTGAAAAGTTAAAATAGGATCGTCTAAAAAATAACCTTTGTTTGCCATAAATGCTCTTGCTTCTTGATCTGCAAGAACTCTTTTGTTTTCAAAATGTCTAGCTGCTGTTATTATAAACCTTTCATCCTTACTTGCTCTGTTTTGAAAAAGATTATCTC
>Ga0208919_1000213_pt1 | contig 42789 bp, 32 predicted proteins | sample 4_EtaG_FD_184076 | JGI IMG/M metagenome (GOLD analysis project Ga0208919, IMG submission 184076) | Marine viral communities from the Subarctic Pacific Ocean - 4_ETSP_OMZ_AT15127 metaG (SPAdes) (version 3) | ecosystem: Environmental > Aquatic > Marine > Oceanic | place: Pacific Ocean | collected... | reverse complement strand
GTTCCGCATTCACAGCGCCACGTCATCAAAACTTTCGCAGTTGGCTTTACCGCATTCGCCCTTCTGTCGTTCAGAGCGCTTACCAGCCACTAGAAAATAACAACGTACACACGGCCCCGTTAGACAAGCCAGCGGCGGATCCTAACCAGATGCGCTGGGATCCCGTTTCATTACCTAATGAACCGACTGATTTTATCGATGGCTTGTTTACCATTGCGGTGAACGGCGATGCGGGTACTCAAGCGGGCGTGGGCGTGCATGTCTACACCTTTAATAAGGACATGACCGAGCGGTTTTTTTACAACGCCGATGGAGAACTGCTTTTCGTTCCGCAAATGGGGGCCATTCGTCTACGTACCGAATTTGGTGACATTGAGATCGATAACGGTGAAATTGCCGTCATTCCTCGCGGTGTGAAATTCCAAGTGCGTAAAGCTCAGGGTGTTGAGGCTGCACGGGGGTATATTTGCGAGAACTACGGTAGTCCTTTAGAGCTGCCCGGCCTCGGCCCTATCGGGGCTAACGGCCTAGCAAACCCGCGTGACTTCCAAAGCCCTGTGGCGGCCTATGAAGACCTGGAGGGCGACTACCGCCTAGTGGCTAAGTTCTCTGGTCGTTTCTGGGAGAGCAAACTCGACCACTCACCGTTAGATGTGGTGGCGTGGCACGGCAACTGCGCGCCTTATAAATATAATCTCGCCAACTTTAACACCATCAATACGGTGAGCTTCGACCATCCGGATCCGTCAATCTTCACCGTATTGACATCACCCTCCGATACACTGGGAATGGCTAATATTGATTTTGTGATTTTTCCGCCACGCTGGATGGTTGCCGAGAATACCTTTAGGCCACCCTGGTTCCATCGCAATCTAATGAGCGAGTTTATGGGGCTTATTCATGGCGAGTACGATGCAAAAGCGGAAGGTTTCACCCCTGGTGGCGCCAGTCTACATAACTCAATGTCGCCCCACGGCCCCGATGCTGAGACCTTTGAAAAGGCCTCCAACGCGGAGCTTAAGCCCCACTTCATAGGCGATACACTGGCCTTCATGTTTGAAAGCCGCTACTTCTTTCACCCGACCCCTGCGGCACTGAATGCTGACTTCCGTCAACGTGATTATGTGGATGTTTGGTCGACGCTGCGCTCCCACTTCAACCCAAGCCAGCCCTGAACCCTATACCACCCTGACGACAAGGATTGAATCACTATGAAACTGGCAACACTTAAGAAGGGCCGCGACGGAGAACTCATCATCGTCTCGCGTGACCTCTCCCGCGCTGTGAGCGCCGTTGATATTGCTCCCACACTTCAGGCTGCCCTCGAGAACTGGGAAGCGGTTAGCCCTCAGCTTGAAGAGCGCTATGCTCAGCTTAATAAAGGTGGTGCTGAAAACGCGTTTAAGCTTGATCAGAGTGCGCTGCACTCCCCTTTACCGCGTGCCTATCAGTGGGCTGACGGCTCCGCCTATCTGAACCATGTACAGCTGGTACGCCAGGCGCGCAATGCCGAGATGCCTGAAACCTTCTGGACAGACCCGCTCATGTATCAGGGCGGTAGCGACTGCTTCTTGGCACCCACCGACGATATCGAGGCGGTGAGCGAAGAGCATGGCATCGACTTTGAAGGTGAAATCGCGGTCATTACGGGTGACGTGCCGATGGCAGTATCCCCCGAGGAAGCTATTAAGCACATTAAGCTTGTGATGCTGGTCAACGACGTGAGTCTGCGTGGTCTGATTCCCGGCGAGCTCGCAAAGGGCTTCGGCTTTTTCCAAGCCAAGCCCGCCTCTTCGTTCTCGCCCATTGCGGTGACCCCCGATGAGCTGGGCGATGCCTGGCAGGACGGTAAGGTGCACCTGCCGCTTACGGTGCACTTGAATGGCGAGAAGTTTGGCGAGCCAGAAGCCGGGCCAGATATGATTTTTAACTTCCCACAGCTGGTGGCCCATGCGGCGAAGACCCGTTATCTCGGCGCAGGTGCCGTCATTGGCTCAGGCACTGTTTCCAACCCAGACCCCAATGGCGGCCCTGGAAAGCCAGTAGCTGACGGCGGCGTAGGCTATAGCTGTTTGGCCGAAGTGCGTATGGTGGAGCAGATACTGTACGGTCAGGTAAAAACTCCCTTTATGCGCTTTGGCGACCGGGTTCGTATCGAGATGTTTGACCGCGATGGCAACAACATATTTGGTACGATCGATCAGCAAGTAGTGCAGTACCAGCCCAAATAAAGGAAGGCAACATGACGACGCTTTACGGCTATTTTCGCTCGTCGGCTGCTTACCGGGTGCGTATTGCCTTAAACCTTAAGGGACTGGATTACGACCAGATCCCGGTCAATCTGGTGAAAGGCGAGCAACGAGGTGGAGAACATCTGGCGCGTAACCCTCAGGGGCTGGTGCCTAGCCTGGTGTTGGACGATCGCTCGGTGGTTAACCAGTCACTGGCGATCTGTGAGTATCTCGATGAGGTACACCCAGAGCCCGCCCTGCTGCCGGTTAACGCGTTAGAGCGGGCGCGGGTTCGTGCGCTCGCTCAGTCGGTGGCCTGCGAGATTCACCCACTCAACAACCTGAGGATACTCAAGTATCTAGTGAGAGAAATGGGAGCGGATGAAGCGGCTAAGCTAGCCTGGTACCACCACTGGATTGCCGAAGGTTTCACCGCCCTGGAAGCAACGCTCTCCAATGCCCCCAGCAGTGGAGATTTTTGCCATGGCGACACCCCTACGCTTGCGGATATATGCCTGATTCCCCAGGTGTACAACGCGGAACGTTTCGAGTGTGATTTGTCAGCCTATCCGACGATTCAGCGTATCGCTGCCAATTGTCGTTCACTGCCAGCCTTCGAAAAGGCAGCACCAGAGGTGCAGCCTGACGCCAGCTAAGTCAAGCTATACTAAGCAGGCTAACATAAGCGGGCGTCTTTCCATTCGGGAAGGCGCCCGCCTCGTGTCCGAAGGGGCATCACGTCCAACCATAAGGAGTTAAGGGGTGCTAAAGCTGCCCTCTACCGCCACCGTCGTGGCCCTGGCTGCAGTGACTGCGCTCGGCCCGCTGGCGACGGATATGTACTTGCCAGCCATGCCCGCCATGGCAGAAGCGCTGAATACTGGCCCAGACCGAATACAGCTGACCCTTAGCCTCTATATGGCTGGATTCGCTCTGGCCCAACTATTGTGCGGGCCAATCTCTGATCGCTTTGGCCGCCGCCCGGTGATGATCGCAGGGTTATCGCTGTTTCTCGCTGCGAGCCTACTGTGTGCCTGGGCGCCTAGCGTCGAGTGGTTACTGGCAGGCCGCTTTTTGCAGGCCTTCGGCGGTGCTGCTGGACCGGTATTAGCACGGGCAGCGGTACGTGATATTCATGGCCCCATCGAGGCCGGACGTATCCTCGCCTATATGGCAAGTACCATGGCGCTCGCCCCTGCTCTGGCCCCTGTGGTAGGCGCGGGGTTACTGCTGTTTTTTGGCTGGGAATCGGTGTTCGTGGTGCTGGCGCTCTACGCGGCAGTGATGCTGGCGGTGCTGATACTTATGCTGCCCGAGCCGTTGGCGAAGGAGCGGCGGCAATCGATCCACCCGAAATCCGTACTGGCTAACTTTCGCTTACTACTGACTCAGCGTGCCTTTATTGGCTACACCTTGGTGAATGCTGCCGCGTTCTCCGGGTTATTCGCGTACCTTTCTGGCTCATCTTTTGTGCTCATCGAGTACATGGGCGTCGCCCCTACCCTTTATGGCGTGCTGTTCACGCTGATTGTCGCGGGCTTCTTCGTCGGAACGCTGGTCAGCGGCCGATATAGCCACCGCTTGGGTCGTGATCGCCTCATTACCCTGGGCACCGTAATCTGCGCAACTGGGGGCCTCGTCATGGCGGGCTTGGCTGCCGTTGGCGTCCATCACCCCTGGGCGGTGGTGGGCCCCCATATAGTGTTTATGCTGGGGGTGGGCATTTTGATGCCACAAACAATGGCCGGTGCACTGGCGCCCAACCCTCAATGTGCAGGCGCGGCATCTTCCTTGTTTGGTTTTCTGCAAATGACAATTGCCGCTGTGGTAGGTGGATTAGTCGGGCAATTCCACGACGGCAGCTCGCGCACCATGGCCTTGACGATCGGGCTGATGGGGCTACTCGCCTTGCTAAGCCACTGGCTGCTGGTACGCCGCCGAAAAGAGGCTTAGTGGGTCGTTGTATAGATGCATAGCAAAAGGCCACGCATTACGTGGCCTGTTCTTACCTATATGAGTCAACTCAAGCGGCTTCCACAGCGATGGTCTTCGAGTGACCTTCGCGTAGCTCCACCAGCAACGTCTCGCGGCGCTCGTTGGCTTTCTCGGCAGCTGCTTCGCGAACTGGCCCGAAGCCACGAATCTCTTCCGGCAGCTTAGCCAGCGCCAAGGTAGTCCCATGATTAGTGCCATCAAGACGAGCCACTAACTCATCGATAAGCTGCTCGTAATCAGCCAATAAGGCGCGGTCGAGCTTGCGGTCGGCGCTGAAGCGGAAAGGATCGAGAGCCGTGTTGCGCAAACCGCGCATCTTTGCCAACGCGCCCATTGCCTTCAGCATCCAGGGGCCGAAGCGGCGCTTCACTGGACGCCCCTGAGCATCCTTACGACCACCTATAAGCGGCGGCGCCAAGTGGAAGGTTAACTGGTAATCACCAGAAAACGTTGCTTTGATCTCATCTAGAAAATCGCTCTGGGTGTAAAGTCGCGCCACTTCATATTCATCTTTATACGCCATCAAACGATAGAGCTGATGAGCAACGGCCTCACTCAGTGATTGGCCACATTTTAGCGCTGTTTCTGCTTCACGCACTTTAGTCACCTGGGTCACGTAACGTTCAGCCCAGGCTCGGTTCTGATAGCGCTCCAGGTGGCGACGATTACGCGCTACCACTTCGTCCAGTGTGGCATTCGCGGACAGTGGCATCTTATCCAGGTGCTGCTGGAGGTAATCGGGTTCCACCGCTGCCAAGCGCCCCCAGGCAAATGCTTGGCGGTTCTTTTCCACTGCGACGCCATTGAGTTCTAGAGCACGCTGCAGCGCAGGCTCAGAAAGCGGCACCAGCCCTTGCTGCCAGGCAAACCCGAGCATCATCATATTGGAGAATACGGTATCCCCTAGCAGCTGTTCAGCTAGGCGATTGGCATCTAGAGAAGCAAAGCGTTCATCTCCTACCGCTTCACGCAACATGTTAAGACGCTTGCTGGGCTGCATATCCGCATCGCGATAAAGCACATAATCCGCTGTGGCTAGCTCGGCCAGATTCGCCACAATACGCGTGGTCGGCTGCAGCACATTCAGCGCTTTCTGAGAACTCGCCACCACCATATCGCAAGCGATCATCGCATCGGCCTGCCCCGCTTCGATACGTACCTGATTAAGCTCACTGGGCTGAGATGCCAAGCGCACATAGCTCAGTACTGCCCCACCTTTTTGCGCAAACCCCATAAAGTCGAGCACGCTGGAGCCCTTGCCTTCCAGGTGTGCCGCCATGGTGATCAGTTGCCCGACGGTCACCACCCCCGTGCCACCAACGCCCCCTACCAGCAGGTCATAAGGAGCATTCAAAGGGGCGATAGCAGGACTAGGCAAATGCGCTATACGTTTCCAAAAGGCATTATCTGCCGCAACGCCCTGGCCTTTACGCAGCCCGCCACCTTCTACAGTGACAAAGCTGGGACAAAAACCACTGACGCAGGACATGTCCTTGTTACAGGAGGACTGGTCGATTTTGCGCTTGCGACCTAGCTCGGTCTCGCGAGGCACCACCGATAAACAGTTGGACTGTACGGAACAATCACCACAGCCTTCGCAAACATGGTGGTTGATAAACACCCGGCGGGCAGGGTCTTCCAACTGACCGCGCTTGCGCCGACGACGTTTCTCAGCCGCGCATGCCTGATCATAAATCAACACCGTACAGCCTGGAATTTCGCGCAGCTCACGCTGCAGCGTATCCATCTCTTCGCGGCTATGGAAGGTAACCTCTTTAGGGAATTCCTTTTCATGCCCCCAGTACTTCTCCGGTTCGTCACTGACCACCATGACTCGGCGAACGCCCTCATCCAGCGATTGCCGGGCAATCATGGGCACGTTGATTTGCCCGTCCACAGGTTGTCCGCCCGTCATGGCAACCGCGTCGTTGAACAGAATTTTATAGGTAATATTAACGTTGGCAGCCACTGCCTGGCGCACGGCCATTGAGCCCGAGTGAAACCAGGTGCCTTCGCCTAAGTTCTGGAAAATATGGCCATTGCCGGTAAAGCGGCTCTTGCCCACCCAGTTAACACCTTCGCCACCCATCTGAATTAACGATTCAGTGCTGCGATCCATCCACGAAGCCATAAAATGGCATCCGATACCCGCCAGCGCCTTGCTGCCTTCGGGTACCTTAGTCGAGCTATTATGCGGGCAGCCGGAGCAGAAATAGGGCATGCGGCGTACACCGCCGAGCTCCTTAACGCCGGCTTGGCAAGCATCAACGGTTGCCAGCTTGTCGCTAAAATCAATCTTGAAAAAGCGCTCCAAACGCTCTGCCACGAAGCCTGCCAAGAGACGCGGGCTCAGCTCTCCAACAAAGGGAATCAAGGGCTTGCCGGTTTCATCTTGCTTGCCGGTCACGATGACCTCGCCTGGATGATCGGGTTCCGACATGTACTCCTTCAGCTGGCTTTCGATAATGCCGCGCTTTTCTTCAATGACCAGCACCTCGCGCTTGCCATGAATAAACTCAAGGATGCCGGGGCGATGAAGCGGCCACACCATCCCGACCTTATATATCTCAATCCCTAGATCACGCAGTTTGGCTTCATCCAGCCCCAACAAACGCAGCGCTTCAAGTAAATCCAGATGGCCCTTGCCTGTGGTGACTAGCCCAAAAGTCGCCTGTTCCTGGCGAAATAGATACTGATCAATCGGATTGGCCGTGGCAAACGCCTGAACGGCAGCCAGCTTGTGCTCAAGGCGAGTCTCAAGCTGTGGCCCCGGCAGATCGGGCCAGCGGTAGTGCAGCCCGCCTTCCGGCATATCGAAATCGGGCGTTACATATTCTGGCAAGGGAGGCACGTCCACCGACGCGCCACTCTCTACGGTTTCAGAAACGGCTTTGAAACCCACCCAGCAACCCGAGAAGCGTGAAAGTGCATAGCCCCAAAGCCCAAAGCGTTCATATTCCGCCAATGATGCAGGGCTCACTACCGGCATGAACCACGCCATAAAGGCGACATCAGACTGGTGTGGCATGGAGGACGACACACACCCATGGTCATCCCCGGCGACCACCAGCACACCGCCAGTCGGCGAGCTACCGTAGGCATTACCGTGCTTTAAGGCATCGCCCGCGCGATCAACGCCAGGCCCCTTGCCGTACCACATGCCAAACACGCCATCTACTTGCTTATCGGGGTCTGTCTCGACTTGCTGGCAACCCAGCATCATGGTGGCGGCAAGGTCTTCGTTTATAGCAGGGACAAAATCGATGTGGTGCTCTTCCATGGCGGCTTTCGCCCGCCAGATCTCTTGGTCTACACCGCCTAAGGGCGAGCCTCGATAGCCGCTGATGAGTCCTGCCGTATGGCGGCCATTGTGGCAATCAAGCTCGGCTTGGCGTAAGGCGATACGCACCAATGCCTGGGTGCCGGTGAGAAAGACACGGCCTTCTCCGCGGGTATAGCGATCGGCCAGCGCATAGTCATCGAGAAGATTGTCATCGAGTGCAATATCGAGAGGCTGGGCAATAGAACCCGCCTGCTCAGCGATCGAGGGGGTTGTCATGGGAGTTCACCAGTACGGTTGAAGAGTTATGGTTGTAATACGCTTGAGTCTAGCCAAGAGCGCACTAAAGGTGCTTGCTAATTCACTCTTCAAAAGCCTGGTTATTGATCATTACTTTCATTTTTTGAGATTTAACGCAATGATATTCAACAAACCACAAACAAATGAAATGGCACTATGAAAGAAGCGACTAAACTAATCACCTTAGACAGGCATGATCAGCGCATTCTTACCCTGCTTCAGCAACAGGGGCGCATTACCAACAATGAGCTCGCCGAACAGATCGGGCTATCCCCCGCCGCCTGCTGGCGACGCGTCAAGGCTTTGGAAGAGAGTGGCGTGATCCGCCGCTTTGCGGCGTTGGTGGAACCCAGCCTGGTGGGCCAGCCACTGTCGGCATTGGTGATGGTGACGTTGGTTCGCCACCACATCGACAACACCGTCGAGTTCGAAAACCGCATCCTGCAATACCCAGAAGTGCTGCAGTGCTATGCCACTACCGGCAACGCGGATTTCGTGCTGCGAGTGGTTATCGAAGACATGGCGGCTTATGACCGCTTTCTGAATGAGAAACTCTTCACCTTGGATGGCATTTCCCAGGTCAATTCCAATTTCGTGCTACGTAATATCAAAGAAGAGACCGCTATTCCGATTCGCTAACAAAACGCTGCTATGTAACGTCAACCGCAACGTTAGCCCACAACTTAAAACAGGAAGTGGCAGGGCAACTGGCAGCAGGCAAACCGGCTCATTGTATCCCTATAACGTAAAGCGCCCCCATCTGTGGATGGGAGCGCTTCAATCTCTCTATTCAGATCTATTGAGCACTTGTTCCTGAAAAGCTTCAGGAAGCCGATTGACGTAATCGCGGGCTAGCGAACTCTCCTACCACGGTGATCAGCACCAGCAGTGCTAGCAACCACGGCCACTGAGTACCTATCTGGAGTGTCGCTAGGCCCAGCGTATCAATGAAAATTAACACGATGCCTAATGGGCTGACGTAACGCACCATAAATAGCCACAGTGCATGCTGGGTACGGGAGAGCCCTAGCTCCTCCCTGAATATTTCAGTACGCAGCAGGAAACCTGCCATTAGCGCCATACCCAAACCGCCTAACGGCATCATCCAGCGGGAGGTCAGGTAGTCCAGCCAATCGAAGAAAGTGCGACCTGCAAACGTCCAATCCGCGCCCATGTTGAATGACAGCATTGCCAAGGTACTCACCAACCACAGCACGATACCCACACCCCACGATGCTCGTTTACGCGTCAGCCCTTTGCTTGCAACAAGCCAGGCGACTGTCGCCTCAATCATCGAAATCGACGACGTAAGCGCAGCCATCGACAGCATGACAAAGAACAGAACGCCAAACAGCGTACCAAACGGCATCGCTTGGAAGGCCAATGGCAAGCTCATGAAGATCAATCCTGGCCCTTGGCCGGGATTCATTCCGTTTGCGAAAATAATCGGGAAAATAGCCAAGCCTGCCATTAGTGCGACAACGGTATCGGCAATGGCCACGCTGAATGTCGTGCGCGCGATGGAGTGCCCTTCTGGCAGGTAAGAGCCGTAGGTAAGAATCGCACCCGATGCGAGCGACAAGGTAAAGAAGGCATGCCCCAGCGCTGCTAATAATCCTTCACTGCTTAACCCTTCGGTATTGAAAGAGAACAGGAAAGACCATGCTTCAGCAAAGCCACCGGAAAAAGCACCGTAGCCGATCAATATACCCAGCATGATCACCATACCTGGCATCATCCAACTGACACTCTTTTCAATGCCAGCCTGCACGCCTTTGCCGACGATGAACATGGTCAGCACCGTCACTAGCGTGCTCCAAGCACCTAGCGTGAAAGGGTTGGCATTATTAGCGGCGAAAATTGCCGCCATGTCATCGACGCTATTGCCTGCCAGTCCGCCGCTCAGCATTTTCCACAGGTAGGAGAATGACCAGCCAGCGACCACCACATAGAAAGACAAAATCATGAAGCCACAGAGCATGGCCATCCAGCCGAAGATCGACCAGAAGCTACCATGACCCGATTCATGCACCACCCGACGGATAGCGTCAACCGGGCTTCCTCGCCCGCGGCGGCCAAAACTGATTTCAGCCATCATGATGGGGACGCCTACCGCCAATATGCAGGCCAGGTAGACCAGCACGAAAGCGCCACCCCCGAACTCGCCCGTGATGTAAGGAAACTTCCAGATATTACCGAGTCCCACTGCAGAACCAGTGGCTGCCAGTACAAATCCCCAGCGGCCCAGCCACAGCGTATTGGGAGGCGTATTTGTCGTTGTCATTGGGAAACCTTATAAATTGATATTGTTTTTTAGGCTATTTATTGATGAGCAGCTAGAACAGCTACTTAAGAGCGATTAGCTACTTATAAAAGCCAACCAACTGTGATCAACCAGTCATAAAGAGCAATCTATAAAGAGTCTATGGGGATAGCGATAGGGCAGGAATGGGGTCACATCACATTGAGCGCGATGCTACCCACATAAGCGAGTCTCAACTGTAAACTAATCGTTACGCGTAAGAGGATATGCCGAGGGCTGGGGTCTTGCCGTTGCGTTTTTCTGACACCCCGTAAACAAATCGTGACAGTTAATTCACCTGCCATGGGACTTTTTAAGAATCTTCTTGAGCACCAATGCCGTAACGCTTGAGCTTATTGGCAATAGTGGTGTGCGAAACGCCCAACCGCTTTCCTAACTGGCGGCTGGAAGGATGCTGTTGATACAACGTACTTAAGATATTTCTTTCCACCTCCCCTAACATGTCGCTCAAGCTTCCCTCTAAGGGAATGCCAGTAAGCGCAGGCGACACTTCGCTCTGCGGAAGGCGCAAATGCGCTGGCTGAATGGCCGTCTCTTCGCATAATGACACCGCCTGAAACAGCACATTTTCCAACTGACGCACATTACCCGGCCAGTCGTAGCCGGTTATCTTTTCCAACGCAGCAGTCGAAAGCTCCGGTAAAGGACAGCCTATCTGACGCGCCGCACGATCAAGCACATAGGCCGCCAAGTCTTCGATGCCGTCCAGGCATTCGCGCAAAGGGGGCACCTGTAGAGAGAGCACATTGAGACGGTGATAAAGATCTAGCCGAAACAGACCTTCACTACATAGCTGAGGTAGGTTTTGCTGAGTGGCGCAGATCACCCGCACATCAAGAAAGGTTTCTTCGTCGCTCCCAACTCGACGGAATCCGCCATCCTGAAGGAAGCGTAACAGTTTCGTCTGCAGCCGAGGGCTCATTTCACCGACTTCATCAAGAAAGACCGTACCGCCTGCATTAAGCTCCAGAAGGCCAAGCTTTCCTTCCGGGCGAGCGCCCTCGAAGGCACCGGGTGCGTAACCGAAAAGCTCTGTTTCGGCCATCGACTCAGGAAGCCCAGCACAATTAAGCACCACAAACGGCGCTTGCCCACGGGGGCTGGCCAAATGACAGGCCCTGGCCACCAGCTCTTTCCCAGTTCCCGTTTCACCCATAATCAGTAGCGGTGCATCCAATGGCGCCATGCGACGCGCTTCGTTGATCACGGCCTCCAATCGCGAACTCGATTGAAAGATGGCTTCAAAGCCACGCAGCTCTTGGCGCTGTACTTGATAAATACGGGCACCGATGCGGTCAGCACGATGTAACGTCACAACCGCTCCGGCTAATGAATCTACATTCGTGTCTTCGGTGTGCAGGGGAGCTATATCAGCAAGATAGGTATCGCCTTTCAGCTTGATTCGCAGCCCATTGATGCGTGAGTTGTTACGGCGAATTAAATCGGGAAGATCTACCTCATCAAGGTAACGATCCAGCGAGAGCCCTGGTACTTCTTGAACACGCACCCCCAATACCTGGACAGCAATACGGTTGGCCGCCACAATCCGACCCTGCATATCTATCGACATCACTGGGTCAGAAAGCGAGGATAGCAGCGCATCCAACTCCAAATGGCGCCGTTCGCTGGGCATCAAGCTGGCGCGCTTAACGCCAAACACACCGGGAATGCCTTCCAATACTGGTTTAAGCGTACTCAACTGAGCATTAAGTAATTGTGGGACATGTAGATAGATGGTACTGCCGTGATCGCCCCCCACTTCACCTCGCGCGACATTAATTCTGTAGTCAGCAAATTGGGCCACAATATCGCGAAGAATGCCGATTCGATTCTGACAGTGAAATTTAAGACGCATAGAACCCTCACAGCACAAAACAAACGCAGTTACTTAGCCACCTTCCACCGGCAACCCCTGCTCCTCTTTCATACTACGCAGTATTATTTCAGAGCGAACCTGGGTGACATTAGGATGAGGTAATAAATGATGATGAATAAAGTCCGAAAACGCTGTTAGATCCTTGGCGATGATATGTAACACATAGTCTGCGTCTCCCGACACAGAATAGGCCTCACGAACCATGGCGTGCTTCGTCAGTAATGTCACAAAATCATCATCCATGCTTTCACCATGAGCTTTGAGATTAACCCTGGTGATAGCGCGCAGCCCAAACCCTAGGCTAGTAGCATCAAGCCTAGCCGAATAGCCCTTAATCACACCTTCGGCTTCTAGCCGCGCTTTGCGTCGGGAGCACTGAGAGGGAGACAGGCTGACTCGCTCACCCAGCTCTGAATTGGTGAGGGCTGAGTTCTTTTGCAATGCTGACAAAATTGCAAGATCATAACGATCCAATGAAATTCCGTGCATACAGCACTCCTTTTGCGCACACTCTATGCACTATTTGGCTGCATCTTAGGTTAGTTTGCAACCTAATTGTACCGGCTCTTCCCTATACTGAACTTGTCACCCAACAAGACAATAAAGGAGAGACAACGATGGGCCCCTTCCCTCATGACGCACCCAAAGCAACCATAAATGATGCAAACCCAGCGGGCACAGATGGCTTCGAGTTTGTTGAATTTGCACACCCCGAGCCGGAAAAACTAGATAGTTTATTTCGGCAAATGGGTTTCGTTCCCGTTGCAAAACATCGTGACAAGTCGATCACCGTTTATCGTCAAGGCGATATCAACTACCTGCTTAACAGTGAGCCTAACTCGCATGCGTCAGCATTTATTGAGGCGCACGGCCCCTGTGCTCCAGCAATGGCTTGGCGCGTCGTTGATGCTCAGCATGCGCTAAAACGTGCCGTCGACTTGGGTGCAGAAGAGTTCACAGGTAATAAGTCCATCGATGCGCCTGCGGTTATTGGCATAGGCGGTTCGCTGCTTTACTTTATTGATACGTATGGCGAAAAAGGCAGCTGTTATTCAAACGAATTTGAGTGGTTCGATGAGGTAGATCCTAATCCTAAGGGGTTTGGTTTTTACTATCTTGATCACCTCACTCATAACGTTATTCGCGGCAATATGGACACATGGTATAAGTTTTACCATGACACCTTTAACTTCCGCGAAATACGCTACTTTGATATCACCGGTAAAATGACAGGCCTTACCAGCCGTGCATTGACTTCTCCCGATGGTAAAATTCGCATACCCATTAACGAAAGTGCCGACGATCACAGTCAGATTGAAGAGTACTTGCGCGAATATAACGGCGAAGGCATTCAGCATATCGCCATTGCCACAAACGACATCTACTCCGGTACTGACTTAATCGCTGATGCAGGTCTCGAATTTATGCCTGGCCCGCCGAGCATCTACTACGAAAAGTCGCTAGAGCGTGTTAAAGACCACCAGGAGCCTCTCGATAAACTGCGCAGCCGTGGCATTTTGATTGACGGCGAAGGTGTCGTGGGCGGCGGCGAAACCCGAATTTTGCTACAAATTTTCTCCAAAACGGTGATTGGCCCCATCTTTTTCGAGTTCATCCAGCGTAAAGGCGATGATGGTTTTGGAGAGGGCAATTTTAAAGCACTTTTCGAGTCCATCGAAGAGGATCAGATTAACCGCGGCGTGTTGCAAAGTACCGCTGAATAGTAAAAGGGCACACCGTGCATGACGCTTGGCGTAACTATGAAAATGCCCCCCAAGAGGGGGCTGTTATTTGCCCTTCTAGCGCTATACCAGAAGGCAAAGCACGCTGCGTGGAAGTAATGAGCAGCAATGGATCTTTCCCGGTCATTGCAACACGCATAAATGGCACGATTTATTGCTACGTTAATGCCTGCCCCCACCAATATTTACCTTTAAACTATCGGTCGGACAGTATCATTTCATCAGATGGCCACCGTTTTCTATGCAGTGCGCATGGGGCGGCGTTTGACATTAAAACGGGAGACTGCTTAACAGGCGACTGTGACAAACTTGACGCCATACCTGTATCTGAAGACCTAGCAGGCAACTTATGCATCGCACACAGAAAGCCTTAAAAAAACTCACCAACAAGTTATAACTTATTCCCAAATCTCTAGTTAAACATCTGACAATAGTGATGGAGTCGAATAAAACTCCACAACTATTCAGCCGCATAATAAGCGAACTCAACGAGTTCGCTTATGAGCAATACAGCTCCTCAGAAACGCTATACTCACCAAAAGCCTATTACTGCCTAGATCAAGATTCCCTCATTCCGATAAGTTTTTGCCAATATCTCTTTCTCTAAGCGAGGCAGCATCGACTGAATACGAGTTAGCACATTAAAAACACGTAGTTTAGGCGTCAGGATCAACCACATCGTCAGCGCTCAGGCCTTCATCGTCACCTGCGACAACCTGCAATTGTTCGAGAAAGAATGCGCGGGCGGCCTCTCCATCAACATCTTTCGCAGCTGCCACTTCAAACCAGTCGCTGGGAAGGTTAGCCGCCAATTGCATGAAGTTTTCGACCTCTTCAACAGGCAACTCGATAAAGGTGTTGCCCTCCTCCTTGGCAAACTCAACGCCACGCACATCGACGGTATCCATCATGAAACCAAACAGACGGGACAGCTTTTCGCCTGAGACATCCATAATGGCGTTACGGTCTTGCTCGGAAAGCGACTGCCAGGTATCAGGATTGATGACCAGGGAAAAGCTGCCACGATAGAAGCCGCCCGGCATTTGTACCGTGTAGGGCAATACCTCGGCTAATCGAAAGCTCTTAAGTCCCTCAAGGGTTAGCATTGCACCGTCGATCACCCCTTGCGTGGCTGCTTCGTATGTCCCACCTGGCGGTAGTGCGACACCGGTGAGGCTTAGCGCGCTGGAAATATCTGCCATCACGCCGCCCCCTATGCGCGCCCGTCTACCTTGCAAATCGTCAAGGCTTTCGATCGGTTCAGCCAGGAAGAGCGCCCCAGGGCCATGCACTCCCAACCCCAGGACTTCTACGCCGCGATGCTCTCCGGCATCGCTTAGGTATTCTTGGTGAGTACGCCAGTAAGCCACGGAGGCATTTTCTGATGAAAAGTCTTCAAAGGTGGGGAATTCCGGTAGTTTGGTCAGCTCAAAGCGCCCTGGCATTAAACCGTGGAAGAGCCAGGTGACATCGGCGACACCGTCTGCCACCAACTCCATTTGCGCGTTAGGCGGCCCAAGGTCGTGGGTCACATTGACACTGACGCGACCATCGGTCGCCTCTTCAACCCATTTCCCCCATGTGGGCCAGACGATGGTATTAACGCCGTGGTTAGGGCCCGCCCAGGTACTCACTTGAAGCACGGTATCGGCCGCTGCCGCGCCTTGAAAAGAGCTCAAGAGCATCAGGGCTGAAAAGGTGGTCAACGTCGCCATTTTTTTCATTGTGATTATCCTTTTTGATGGTTCATGTACCCGATGGTGCCAGTGTAAAACAGAGGTTCTTTTAAGGGTGTTAGCGTTTAGAGCGCCAGAGTCAGGCGCTTGCCCGCTGCCCGCGAGCAGCAGGCCATCATGCGATCATTGGCGTCGCGCTCAGTACGGCTGAGCACTAGGTCTCGGTGATCGATATGCCCCTCGATCACAGCCACTTCGCAGGTACCACACAGGCCTTCGCAGCAGTCGCTCGGTACATCCACCCCCGCCGAGGTTAGCGCCTCAAGCAGGGTCTGGTGGTTACCGACCTGCAGCGTCAGGTCGGAGTCCGCCAGCACTACTTCGAAGGCGTGCTCGTTCTCAGGATCGAGGATGTTGGAGCGAGCGGTGAAGTGCTCAACGTGCAAGGTACCCTCGGGCCACTTCTCCGCCAGCGACCCAAGCGCCTCCAGCAGGCGCTCAGGGCCGCAGGCGTAGACCTGTTCACCTTCGGCTAGGCTGCTAAGTGCACTCGGTAGATTAAGGCGACACCCTTCATCACCGGCATGGAGGGTTAGCGCAGCGCTATGGTCACGTTCGACTCTCTCCAAAAAGGCCATGGTTCGCCGTCCGGCACCGCAGTAGTGGAGTACATAGGGCTTGCCGAGAGCCTTGAGTCGATCCGCCATGGCAATAATCGGCGTGATGCCAATACCACCGGCTATCAGGGTATAGCGCGTTGCCGTCTCATCCAGGTGGAAATGGTTCTTGGGACCAGCGATATGCAGTACATCCCCCGGCTTGACCGTGTCGTGGAAGTGCACCGAGCCGCCGCGCCCCTCGGGTTCTCGTAGGATGGCGATGGAAAGACGGTTACGGTCATCGCGTGTCCCGCACAGTGAGTAGTAGCGGCGCCACTCTCCCGATACCAGCTCTATATGCGAACCGGGGGTCCAGTCGGGTAACTCACGCCCATGGGGATCCACCAAACCAACACAGATCACCGCCTCAGCTTCACGTTTCACCTCGGCGACCACGACCCGACGCACGATATCCTCCTTGATAGGTGCGCCAATATGGAAAAGCGTAGGGTTCTCCAACACATCGTGGTGTCGCCGTTCAGGATTCTGCGCAGGCTCCCACTCCACCCATAGCGACGTGGGCCCACGGAAAGAGGTGTTGGGCAGATACTCAAACGATTGGTCCTCGACCAGATCTATATGGGGTAACCGACGGACAAATTCATCAAGGATGATGCGCATCTCCATGCGGGCGATGTTCTTCCCCATGCACTGGTGCGCACCGTAGCCGAAAGTGAAGTGCTCCGCTGAGTTATGGCGGTAGATATCAAACTCGTCAGGATTTTCAAAGTGTCTCGGATCGCGGTTGGCCGACGCTTGCACGATTAACAGCTTACCCCCCTTCGGAATCGTCTTGCCCCTTAACTGGGTGTCTTCGGTCGCGATACGTCGCCAGGCCACGACCGAACCGGCGGCGCGCAGGCACTCCTCGATGGCACTGGGGATCAAAGCAGGGTTCTCGCAGATGTCGTTCCATGACTCCCGGTTCGATAGCAGAGTACGAAAGGCATTGGTGGTGGCGAACGCGGTGGTCTCATGGGCAGCCACCAGAATGGCCATCATCATCGAGCGCAAATAGCTCTCCGGCACAATGTCAGGATGCCTGTTGTGCATGCGGATAGAGTCGTACATCCACCCCTCGCCGCTGGGATCGGCACACATGTGGTCGAGGATAGTTTGTGCGGTTTGCCAGAACTGGCCCACATCCTCGGCAATCTGCAGTTGCTGCTCCGGGGATGGGCGGCCCCAGGTATTCAGCGTGTGGGCAACCGAGAACTTGCGAAGCTCCTTGGCATCTTCATTGGGAACACCCAGGAAGCGCAGTGCGACGGTCATGGGAATTTCCCGAAACATCTCACCCACCAGATCTGCATGCCCCTTGTCGATGAAGCGATCCATATAGTCACGCACCAACTCACGTACCCACGCTTCGTGCTTCTCAAGGTTCTCGGGCAGGAAGGCATCCATCAGGAGGCGGCGGCGTTCCATGTGATCCGGTTCATCCTCGTTGACCATGGTACGACGCATTGCGAAACCGTAGCCCTCGAGAATTTTCGTCGCCTCGGGCGGTGCGGGGGTTAGTTTCTCCAACGCGATAGAGGGCGAGAAGGTGACGTTGTCACGGAAAACCGCCTTCACATCTTCATAGCGGCTCACGACCCAGTAGTCGAGTTTGGGACTGTAGAACACCGGCTCCTGTTCGCGGAACCAACGCAGCGCCTCAGCGGGGTCAAGCTGATAAGGCGCATCGAAGGGATCGAATTCGGCCGCTTCAGGGGAGACTGGGCAACCGGTAGGCGATAATGCCACGGACGCCTGTGATGGTTGAAAAGGGCACTCGCCTGATGCACTACCAGAACGGTGAGACACTGATGCCATGAAGGGCTCCGTAAAATTAAGTGGCTCGTATTTGTTTTACTTTTATCGAACACTTAGTTTCTTTTAATGCACAATGAAGGTAGGCAGTTTCTGTCGGCGAGTCAACTCCTCAGCGTAGCTGCGTTAGTCTGTATCGCTTGGCTAACTATTGAGTCCTGTTATCGCGCCCACTTACCGAACCCTAATACCGAGGTGCTTTCTATGGCTAACAACACGTTGCAAACGCTTGATCGCGGACTCAAGGCACTGGAAATTGTCTCCGAGCATAGCGATGGCATTTCCATTGCCGATCTAGCTGAACGCCTCGATATTCATCGAGCCATTGCCTACCGCATCGTGACCACTCTGGCCAGCCATGGGCTGATTACGCGCACCCCCGAAGGCCCCATTCGCCTGGGTGCTGGTACGGCACTGCTTGCGTCTCGCTTTGAACCTCATCTACGCGCTATTGCCCAGCCACTCTTGCAAGCACTAGCCAGAGCCACCCGCGCCACCGCTTTCATCTCTGTCGCTCAGGGGGAGGAATGCGTTGTGTTAATGGTGGCAGAGTCAGGAGAAATGCCTCTGCAAATCGGCTACCGAGTGGGTAGCCGCCATCCGTTGACGTTGGGCGCTGCCGGTATTGCCATCCTTGCCGAACGGCCCTCTCACCCGGAAGAAGGTGAGGCGATAAAGCAGGCACGACTCGACGGCTACAGCCTGACTCATGGGCAGCTACAACGCGGGGCAGTAGGCGTGGCCAGCGCTATCTCGTCCACATCGTTTCGCCCTACCATTGAGGCCTGTGTGGGCGTGGTGGCCATGGAGGATCTAGATAAAGAGACCGCTATCACGGAAGTAAAAGCAGCTGCCCAGCGAATTGCCGAACTGATCGCTCGATAACCTGGATTAATAAGACCTTTGAGGTGCCTCTCAGGACTCCAGCGGATTCTAAATGGCCATTACCAGGCAAACGAATACCTTCGTGAAACAAGCGTAGCCAGCGAGCTTAACGTCAGTACTCCTACCGATCGGCTTCGCCGCACTAGGGCTACAATTCCTCATTGACGCTTTCCGTGCCGCTCAGCGTCTTCGTCGTAACAACCATGAGAGGGCAACCTCTCATGGCTAATAACCTTAGTCACAAGTCGATTCGCGGCCACTTGATAAGCGGTAAGGTGACACCTGGTAGAGGCCTACAGACGATATTATGTCGGCTGGCGTGCGGGTGCTGCCTCTGGAGAGAAGCTTATTGGTCAAGGCGATTGCGCTCCAGGGCGTTACGATAGACCGCCAATAAGCGATAGAAACCGTGCACGAACTTGCCATAGGGCATGGTAATGAAAAGTGCCATAACCACGCCTAAATGGACCACCAGCATAACCCCCATGGCTGAGGTCTCACGTAGCAGCATTAGGGACAGGCCTGTTAAGCCGGTCAGCCACAGCAGCACTATGAAAGCCACATCCATTCCCATCTGGCGCACATCAGCAGTGTCCTGATCACGCACCAGCTTGAGGTACAAAAGCCCCGCCGGGCCTATCAAAAGGCCGATACCGCCCAAGGTACCGAACAGTTTGGGAAGACTGATAAAATCGTAGGGCGCCTGCCAGCCAAACACATAGTGATAGATGGTGCCGGTCACGGTCGCTGCGAAGCTAAGCATGAACCCGTAAAAGGTAAAATGGTGGAAGCGCCGCCGCCAGTGCGAATGATAGGCATCTGGGTAAGTGCAGCCAGCCTCTTCCTGACCGTGCAGATGCTGGAGTGAAAAAGTTTCTTTGAGTGCCTGCCGCCAGCTTTCGGCATCGCCAAGCCCAGTTACGCCCTCGCCGCTTTCGCGCCAAAAGCGCACCATCCCCATGATCAACGCTAACAGCACAAACAACGACACCGAGCCAAAGGTCACCACCATGGTGTTATGTGGCAATAGCGCGTAGAAGTCGCCACTATGCTGTGTGGTGACCAGTGCCGACAGATCACCATTTAGCGCAATGGCAATCAACAGGATGAGCGTCAACCCTACCGCCAGTGCCAAGGCGGCAAGCAAGCCACTGCGGTCAAACAGACGGGCCAACGGCTGTGGCCAAGCATACTGTCGATAAGACTCGACACGAAGCTTGGCCATTGACTGCGGTACGTTAACGGCAAACTCATGGGGCGGAGCGTACTGGCAAGCGTAGTAGCACTCACCGCAGTTGTGACATAGGTTGGCCAGATACTTAAGATCCTCGGGAGTGAACGTACGACGCCGCTCCATGGCCGGAAATACCGGGCAGAACCCTTCACAATACCGGCAGGCATTGCAGATCGTCATGTTGTTGCGGGTTTCTTCGATTAGTGCGTCAATCTTTTGCATAATTGCCTGCCTCTGTGCCTGCGATGCGACCAAATACGGTGCCGATGGTCATACCAAAGCCAGCAACATAGCCCTGGCCTAAAATATTACCGGCCATGATCTCACCGGCTAGGAAAACATTGTCCGCCAACTCGCCGTTAGCCATGTACATACGCGCTTTTTCATCGACTTTAGCGCCTAAGTAGGTGAAGGTAATGCCAGTACGAAGTGGGTAGCCGTAGAATGGAGGCTCGTCGATACGCTGCGCCCAATGGGTCTTTTCGGGTGTAACACCCTGTGTATGGCAATCGTCGAGCACACTGTGATCGAAGTTGCCAGGCTGTACGCCAGCATTGAATTCATCGACAGTTTTGAGTACGGCGTCAACCGGCAGGTTGAGCTTAAGCGCCAACTCCTCAAGCGTATCGGCCTGCTCAGGGGGAAAAACTGAGGGCATAAAGCGCCCCTGCGCCTTGGAGTCGGTAATCGAATAGCCCACCTGCCCCGGCTGTTTGGCAATCAGCCGTCCCCAGATGGCATAACGCTTGGGCCAGAAGTCTTCGCCTTCGTCATAGAAGCGCTTGCCATCGCGGTTAACCACAATCCCCAGGGATACACAGTCGACACGGGTGACGATACCGCCATCGTACTTGGGCGCGCGTGCATCGATAGCTACCGCGTGACCTTGCGTTGGATCCCCAATCACCATGGCGCTGTTATCAATCAGGCTGCGCAGCATCTTACCCTGGTTGAAGCGAGTACCACGGATCAGGAAGTTACGGGAGACCTCTCCCCATGCTTCCTCCAACCACGCTTGGTTGGACTCGAAGCCGCCCGAGGCAATCACCACTGACTTAGCACTCACCTTGCGTGGTGAGCCATTGTAAGTCACCAACGCATGGTCAAAGCGGTTGTCATCAAAGACCAACTGTTCAGCTTCAGCCTCATAGAGGATTGTCACCCCAAGTCGCTCAGCTGCCTGGTAGTAGGTATTGACGAGTGCTTTGCCGCCCCCCAGGAAAAAGGCGTTGGTTCGCCCCAGGTGCAGAGTGCCACCCAGCGATGGTTGAAAGCGCACACCGTAGCTTTTCATCCAATCGGTGCAGGTTTCTGAGGCTCGAATCACATGCTTCGTCAACACTTCGTTGGTGATGCCGCCGGTAACACGCCAAACGTCATCGAAGAACTCATCCTCAAGGTAGGCGTCACTCAGCACATCGGTGGGCTCACGATGCATGCAACGCAAGTTACGGGTGTGAATACTGTTTCCACCGCGCCATTGACGTGGAGCACTCTCCAGTAATAGCACGCTGGCACCCTGCTCACGCGCCGATAAAGCGGCACACAACGCAGCATTACCTCCACCAATCACCAGCACGTCATGGCCAGTCAGATCGGCCTCACTGAGCCGCTCTCCAGTCGATGACAACATTGGAACTCCCTCATGATGACTAACAAGAAGAGATGGTGACGGTAAAAACTCTCACCAAATTCTAATAAATACAAATGTATCCAACAGTGTTCAAAATGACAAGTATTGTTCATTGTCATATCATGGCCATTCGTCTAACCCGCAACTTGAGGCTGGTCGCCATGACTGAATCCAAACCACGCAAGCACGCCAACCAGGCAGCCAATCAGCGCGGCGAACCGCGCAGTGAACAGGCCTACAGCTACATCATCGACGCTATTAAGGAAGGCACCCTGCCCCCAGGAACAAGGATTCGTGAAGTCGACTTATCTGAGCGCATAGGCTTAAGTCGTACGCCTGTACGCGAAGCGCTTAATCGTTTACAGCTTGAAGGGTTGGTCGCTAATGACCCGATCCGCGGCACCATCATCACCGAACTCGACCACAGCATGATTAGCGAGCTATATGCTATGCGCGAGATGCTAGAGGGAACGGCTGCGGGCTTTGCCGCACAGCACGCTTCAGAGGTTGAAATCGCTTTTCTGCGCGAAATTAGCGATCGCGACGCACGGCTAAAGGAGACTCATGATCTAGTTAAGAACAATAAACTGTTTCATAGCACCCTCTACCGCTGCGCTCACAACCGCTATCTGCTTAAAATGCTGAACTCACTACACGAAGCAATGATGTTGCTCGGGCCTAGCACGTTAGCTAAACCAAGCCGTGCAAAAGCCGCGCGTAGTGAGCACGAAGCCATCATTAACGCGCTTGAAGCACGTGATCCAGAAGCCGCAGAAAAAGTGGCACGGAGCCATATCCGCGAGGCTTACAAGATCCGCCTAGAGGCCTTTTTTGAGAGTGATGGCGACTGAATCAAGTACGAATCGCAAAAGGATCGCGAGCTTCGTTAGACAAGTCGATCATCAGGTTTTTAATCTCAAGGTACTCATCTAAAGCGTGCATTCCGCGCTCACGGCCACTACCACTGGCCTTGACCCCGCCGAATGGTGCTTGTGCAGCATTTGTGCGATAGGTATTGACCCATACCCCACCAACCTGAAGTTGTCTGGCAACGCGATGCGCTCTTGCCAAATTTTGCGTCCATAGCCCGGCGACTAACCCGTAAGCGGTGCCGTTAGCGATGGCGATAGCCTGCTCCTCCGTATCAAAGGGAATAATCGCTAACACTGGCCCAAACACTTCTTCTTGAGCCAGTTCGGAGTCCGGCGCCACATCAGAGAATACCGTCGGCTCGACGAAATAGCCGCGACCATATACGTCGCCCTGCGGCACCCTACCGCCCGCCGCCAACTTAGCACCCTGAGTGCGGGCACGTTCGATGAAGTCAAGTACTCGTTGATGCTGCCCCTGGGTCGCCATCGGGCCCATCTCAGTGTTCTCATCGCGAGGGTCACCAATACGAATCGCCCGGGCGCGTTCACAAACCTGCGCCACCACCTGATCGTAGATGTCCCGCTGCACCAGCAGTCGCGAGCCAGCAATACAGGTCTGTCCGGCGGCGGCAAAGATCCCCGCCACGGCTCCGGTCACAGCCTGCTCAAGATCAGCATCGGCAAATACAATGTTGGCCGACTTACCTCCCAGTTCAAGGGTCACCGGTGTTAGATGTTCGGCGGCGGCCCGAGAAATCGCCTTGCCTGTAGCGGTACCGCCGGTGAAACTGATCAGGTCGACATCAGGGTGCCCGGTGAGTGCCGCACCTACGCTACCGTCACCGGTCACCACGTTAATCACGCCAGGAGGAAAGCCAGCTCTTTCGCACAGCTCAGCGAAAGCCAGGGTGGTCACGCTCGCCATCTCTGAGGGCTTAATTACAACGGTGCAACCCGCCGCCAAGGCCGGTGCAAGCTTGTTGGCGAGGATCGCTATCGGCGAGTTCCAAGAAGTGATCAAGGCTGCCACGCCGCGCGGCTCGCGAGTAGTGAAATCAACCAGCTCAGGGCGGTCTAGCGGAATGCTCTCGCCTTGGAGCTTGTCCGCCCAGCCAGCAAAGTAGCGGTAGTTGCGAGCCGCAAAACGCATCTGCACCCGTGTCTCGCGGATTACCTTGCCGTTGTCGGTGGTCTCAAGTTGGGCCATGCGCTCGGTGTCGGATTCGAGCAGATTAGCCAATTCGTGCATTAGCGCAGCACGTTGTAGGCCATTTGTAGACCGCCATTCGGTTTCAAAGGCATGTCGTGCAGCTTGCACCGCGGCGTCAACATCAGAAGCAGTTGCCTGAGGGATCAATGCCCATGCCTGCTGGTTAAGCGGATTGATCGATTCCAGCACGTTTCCATCTGCCGCATCACACCATTGATCGCCAATACGAAGTTGATAGCGCTTCATCTCACCCATTACATCATTCCTTCAATTTAGTTATATGTATTAGTTTAACGTTGCAGCATTTCTGGAGAATGGCTTCACGAACGCTAGAACAAACAGCAGTACAACTGCTCCCGCGAACAGGGCATAAAGGGAAGGGATAATGGCCATAGCCGCTGATACAATGCACAGCAGTGCGCCTATTTTCCTCTTCATGTCTTTTTCAAAAATATCAGAGAGTACGATCGACGCTGATACCACTAGCACTGCGCCAGACAGCACCGCTTCCAATATCTGGGACACATCTCCGTTAAAGAGAACGCCTGGGTAGGTAATAAACAGAAACGGAATCACGTAGGTGACGGCTGCCAAGCGTACAGCCTGCAGCGCAGTTCTTTCCCAGCGGGTATCGGCAATCGAGGAAGCAACAAATACGGCAACACACAAAGGAGGTGTAATCACCGAAATGGTCGCGAAGTAGAAGACGAACATATGCGCGGCAATCGGCTCCACTCCTGCTGACACTAGTGCGGGCGCCATGACCGCCGCTACCAGTACGTAGGCTGCGGTTGTCGGAATGCCCATGCCCAACAGCAAGCAGGCCAGCGCCACAATAAAGGCGACACCAAACAGGTAACCACCGCCCAGACCAACTGCCAAGGACGATATTGTCACGCCCACTCCGGTCATATTTATCATCGCGACAACAATCTGAGCGCTTACCAGCATCGTGATAATGATCAATATTCCGTAACCAGCATCCACGCACGAGTCAACAAAAGTGTTCAGTACCGGCTTGATGCCTTCGCCGCGGACTATTACGGCCACCGTATAGGTAATCAGCATTCCCACGATGGACAAGGAGGCCGAGAAAGCGACCGAGCGACCGCTTAACACCATCACCACCAACACCCCAAGACCAACTAACAGCGGTGCTGATTTAGAAAGCTTAATGGCATCCCTAATCTTGGGCACATCGTTCTCTTCCGACAGCCCGCCGATTCCCTTTCTCAAGGCGATTAGGTGAATGGTCATAAACACGCTGGAATAAAACATCAACGCAGGGATCAAAGCAGCCAACGCCACCGACAGATAGCTGACACCCAACGTCTCGGCCATTATAAATGCCGCCGCACCAAGAATCGGTGGTGTCAGTTGCCCACCAGTGGAAGCCACCGCCTCTACAGCACCAGCAATCGGTGCGGGATAGCCCATCCTTTTCATCAAGGGAATAGTCATAGCACCAGTGGTGGCCACATTGGCTACCGCACTACCATTTACCGAACCGAATGCTGCCGAGGCGACAGTTGCCATCTTGGCTGCCCCACCAACCCGGTTAGCCGCAAAGATCATGGCAAGATCCATAAAGACCTTACTGCCGCCAGTACGGATAAGAACAGCGCCAAACAGCACAAAAGAGGCAATAACCGTCGCGCCAATACCCGTCAGCATGCCCCACAACCCCAGATCCGACAGGAAAAGGGTTTCGACAACCAACTCAACGCCATACCCACGATGTCCAAAATCACCTGACAATCTATCGCCAAAGAAGACATAAGCCAGAGACAGCAACACCATCAATGGAAACGCGATCCCAACGGAGCGTCGGCATATTTCCAGTACCGTGATCACCAGAAATACACATAAGGTGATATCCACCACCCCAGCGATGGGCAACTGCGTGAGGATGCGGTTTTGATTCCAGGCCACATAAAGGCACGCGGCAATGGCAAAAACGCACAGCAAGCCATCAATGGCTCGCCCCAGGAAAAGAAAACGTCCTTTTATACTTGGCGGATACACCATGAATGCCAATAAAATCACACTTGCCAGCATCACCGAACGCTGCACAAGAGAATCAAAAGCACCAGCGATCCCCGTATAAAGGATCATCATGCCAAGTGAGAATGCAACCAGCTTTTTTATCACCTCAGGAAGCCTGGATGATGTGCTTTCTATAGGCTGTGATTCCGATTCAACAGCTTCTAACATAAGTCTCACCATGAAGATAACTTCACGCCAGAAGGCAATAGAGCTAACACTCAAGTCAGCTCTATTTCATAAAAACGACCACTCTTTATTTCACAACTTAGGGTTTAAGATGCTCAGGAACTTCATATCCCTGCTCTTCAAAATAGCGAATAGCGCCGGGATGAAGAGGCGTCGTTGCAAGCTCAATTGTCATCTCTGGGATATCTGCATCTTTTAAAACTGAGAAAGCGGCCGCCTGAGCATCCTGATGCTCGACGATAGCTTTAACGATGTTGTAGGCAACCTCTTCATCCAAGTCAGCTCTTGAACTTACCGTGTTGCCATACGCCCAGGTGGTATATGCCGGATAGTCATCACCAGCCTCATTCTCTTCAATATTCATGATGCCCAAGCTAGGCAGTTCCTGGCGAATGGCATCTGCCTGCTCATCGCTCAAGCCAAGAATATTAACTGGGGTCATAGTGGCGATATCGATACTGGAGGCATCCAGCATTCGGCCATTGCCGCTCTTCACATAACCTTTGACACGATTATCCTTGATCTGGTTAACCATGTCGGTTGTGGAACCACGCACATAGTCAGGCGTTACACCGATCACATCAAACACCGCTTCGGCAGTCGCTTCCGTGCCCGATCCAACAATACCCGGGTTGAATTTGACACCTTCCAGATCACTAATAGTGTTCAGGCCAGCATCCGCTCTCACTACGACATTCTGAGCCGAAGGGCCATACACCCATAGCACATTAGTGGGGACTTCATTACCCTCGAACGCCCCCTCGCCGTGATAGGCATCATAGGCAACATTGGTGGTCACTAACCCCATATCGGCCTGATTACGTTTGATCCTTCTCAAGTTATCAATGGTTGCCCCCGTCTCCATGACGGAAGAGCGCACACCATCGACATTCTCGTTAATGATCTGCGAAACGGCGACGAAATAACCATAATGTGATGACGAAGAGGATGTAGAACCAATCGTCAATCGAGTATCGGCATGGGCAACGCCTGCTGCACATAAGGAAATTACCACCGCCAGCACGGATGCTTGCTTCGTATAAGCCATAGTCACCTCTCGTAATTGTTATATATTTAACTTTCCGTTAAAGACTAAACTCAGTCATTGCGCATACTATTGACGATGACCGGAAAGTACTGCTCTCCGTATCCTTCCTTTATAGCTTTCTGAAATAGGGACTTGGTATTTTCTGCCATTCCCAACGTCAAGCCGTAATTCTCTGCCAGTTCCAGCGCATAGCTGAGGTCTTTTAATGCATATGAGGTAGGGAATTTTTTTTCTGGGAAATCATTTTCGAGCATGAATTTCATGCAATGGTTGCGCAGGGCAAAGCTATCTGCGGACCCTAACGACATAGCTTCAAAAATCTTTTTAGGGTCGGCGCCACTTTTCTCACAAATCACCAATGCCTCGGACAGGCTGGCCACAGTATCGAAGAGCACCATGTTATTCAGAATCTTGGCCAACTGGCCGGCGCCAACATCTCCACAATGAATAATGTCTGATGCAATGTGCTGCAGAAGCTCTTTAATATTTCCGTAAATGGTTTCGGCGCAACCCACCATGACGCACAAGTTGCCATCAATCGCAGCCTGCCGAGTGCGCGCGACAGGCGCATCGGCAAACTTCACCTTGTAGGCCTGCAGCTCACGCTCTAACCACCTGGCATCCTCTACGGAGGTTGTGCTCAGGTCGACGACTGTAGCGCCTTGCTTGAGTTCATTGGCAATGCCGTCCTCTCCTAGCATCAAGCTTTTTACATGCTGGCCACTTGGCAAAGACAGGAAGAGGACATCACTCTCGCGCGCCACTTGCAGAGCGTCCTCGCCCTTCTGCACACCCTCAGCCGCCAGTCTCTCCAGCGGCTCAGAGGCAAGGTCATAGGCCAACACCTTCTTACCAGACCCTTTGGCCAGGTTTTTACACATGGGCTCACCCATTGCCCCCAGGCCAATAAAACCAATAGTACTAATCAAACCAACACCTCCAATAAGAATACTCTTGAATACCGTTGGATACTATAATACACACACTAGCCTATAGCGCTGCAACTATCACGACATACTTTGGTCGCAATGCAGGGCAAAAAACCGATAACTAACCGCTACTCACATTCTGAAGGAAACGATCCGAGCGCCATAACAACGCCTGAACAAAAGCGCCCCGCCAGGCACCATGCACTGACCGGATGTACGCGCCTGTGACAATGACCATTAGCCGTTGGCCGCTCAGGGTGTGTGGTACGTTTATAAGCACTCACAAACCTGCAGCCTTAAGGGGTTGTCGATCTCAATGAGAGGGGGACTTGGAGCAGCAAGCTCACTGGCGTGGCGATCAGCGCAATAGAGGTAGTGAGGAGTGCCGAGATCACCCAGAAGATGGGTAGAGCGGACGACCTTGCCGCCCCTCGACACCAACGGGCCATAGACCGACAGCACCTGCTAAGAAGCACGGATCTGCCAGTCTGCATGCAGGCAGGAAACAAGAAGCGCTCAGTGGCTTACTCAAGAGGCTGGGCTGACGCACGTCGCTGAACGTCTACGCCGAGGTGCTCAAGCCATCCATTACTGGCTGGCTAATCAGCAATCGCTGTTGTGATTTACATTCTGCCACATCCATTTATTCAAGCACTTCCAAAGCACTTGCTCTCTGGTGAAGTTATTGATTATTTAAACGCAAACCAGGGCGTGGCCAAGGGACAGCTAACAGCTGACCATAACCGGACAGAGTGATGTAAGCCGTCTGCAAGTTTGATCCACCAAAGCAGATATTAGTGCAATACCCTTCAGGGGCTTCATGAAACTCGAGCAAATCCCCCTGCGGAGAAAAAACACTGATCCCCCCATCCACCAGGGTAGCGACACAAATGTTACCACTCTCTTCCAAAGCCATAGAATCAAGGCGCTGATAGCCCGGCAGGCCGTGAACCAACTTGCCGCCATTGGGAGATGGCCAAGGCTCCTGACCCAGCTCACCGGGCGCGGTGATCGGATAACGCCAAAGCCGACTGGTTTCGGTTTCAGAGACGTACAACATACGCCCATCTGGCGACAGGCCAACCCCATTGGGCGTCAGCAGATGCTTTGCCGCGCGGCGAATCGAGCTACCGTCGCATCGGGCATAGTAGAGGTAACCCAGCATAATGCGGTCATCAAATTTCTTGCCAAAGTCGGTAAACCAGAAACCACCCTGATCGTCAAAAACGATATCGTTAGGGCCATGCAGCGGAACGCCCTGGCAGTGGGTGTAAAGCGTCTCAACAGAGCCGGTGACAAGGTTGACTCTTTGAATCGAACCGCCGTCATAATCGGATGCAGCGCCGGTAGGTCGGCTGTAGCCATCGTCAGTACGCCAACTGAATCCACCATTGTTGCAGATATAACAGTGCCCATCCGGCCCGAGAGCCGCCCCATTTGGCCCCCCACCCACCTCCGCCACGGTCTGTAGCTCGCCGTCAGGTAGGACACGCGTCAAGCGGCCTCTTTGAATCTCCACGACTAATATGCTGCCATCTTCCATGGCAATCGGCCCTTCAGGAAACGCCAGTCCACTGGCTAGCACCTTGCCCTGCAATTTTGTTCTGCTCATGTCATCTCTCCTGTGAACTGCCTGCTTTTCCCGCAGCCCTGCACACCCGCCTAAAACTGCCGGGCCATTTGCTGAGCCCGGCGACACCACTTACTGCATACCTTCAATTACCTCTTGAGTTGGCAGGCCGCGCGCTTTCAAGGGTTCTGCCCAGCGGTCATAGACGCCTTCAAGGTTGGCGTGTGCTTGTTCAAGATCGTTATCAGATAGGGGCACTTGGGCAATACCGTACTCCTCCTCAAGTGTCTGGATGATTTCCGGTTCAGAGTTATCCACGTAATCACAGTAGGTTTGCATAGCGTACCTTCCTGCCTCTACCAGAATATTCTGTTGCTGCTGTGACAGTCGCTCCCACACTCGGTCACTAATCGAGTAGGTGAGACCAAAGCTAGCGACGGAGAAGTTCGGAATTAATTGATCCAGTGCTGGTGCAAGGCCATAGTCCAGGATGCCTCGAAGCGGGTAATACACACCATCCAGCGTACCGCGAGAGAGTGATGTTAGTACGTCTGAAGCCTGCATTGTGACAGGGCTTGAACCCAGAGCATCAGCGGTGAGTGTCATAGGTCCACCGGCAGTACGCATTCGCAGACCATTCAAGTCATCGAGCGACGAAATATCGCTGTTGTTGGTCAGTATTCGATAGCGCCCCATATTGCCCACCCAAAGAGGGCGGATGTGATGCCGCTTGAACTCCGCTTCATAAATAGCCCCACCTGGCTGGGCCATCTCATAGAAGCTATCCGCCGCGCTACAGGAGTTTTTTACGATTTCCGGTAGCTCAACAACGCCAGACAAAGGGAGCTTTTCCGGTATATAAGCCGGAGATACGTTGGCAATATCCGCCACACCTGTCTGCAACAAGGTCAGAGATTCAGAACCACGCCCAAGTTGTTCTGCCGGATAAAAGTCGAACTGTATCTGTCCGTCGGAGAGCTCCGCCACCTTTTCCATAAACGGGTTGGCCCCATACTCTATGGCAAAAGAAGTGGTGGGCAGCCATTCGGCAAACTTCAATGTCACTGGTTCAACCTCTGCCGCGGAGACTGAACCGCATGCCAAAACACCCGTCAACAGCAGTGGAAGGTGCTTTTTATAGTTATTCATGATGGTACTCCCTTTTTTTATCGCTCTTCAGTTTTTGTGCCAGTTATTAATGAATACAGCGGGATAAACAAAATCTTCCAATAATGCATGGTGCATTGATGATAGGTATAACGTTTTTACAACAAGCTTAAACCTTAACCCACCTTTATATAGATGAACCCTATCTATCGTTGACCCAAACTCCTACAAATTGGCGAAGACTAGTTACCAACATTACGCGTCAGTACATAGCCGTTGATGGAAGCCACAGCACAATCTGTGGAAATGCTATTAACAAAGCGATCAAACCAAGCAGCATGACGATGTAGGGTATGACGCCTGAAAAAAGCTCCTCGACAGGCACATTGGCCACTTTCGCCACCACAAAGACGTTCATGCCGACCGGTGGCGTGACGATACCTATCTCAGCCAACAAAATGACGATCACACCGAACCAGATCGGGTCGAATCCGAGCGAAACAACAACCGGAAGAACCACAGGAATAGTGAGAATCAAAATGGAGATCAGGTCTAGAAACAACCCCAGAACCAGATAGAGGATCACCAAAAAGAACAAGATAAGGTATGGCGAAACATCCAGCAGCCCCACATAGTTGACTAAGTTTCGGGTGATGCCGGTCATGGTTATGAAGTAACCGAAAACATGTGCACAAACAACAATAAGGCCGATCATGGCAGAAATGCAGCACGTATTTATAACGGCATTTTTGAATGCTTCAGCATTGAGATTGCCTGATTTAAAAGCAAGCAAAAGTGCGCCTAGTGCACCCAAAGCCGAGGACTCAACGGGTGTGGCAATGCCAGTGTAGATTAATCCCGTAACAACACTGAACAGCATCAGAAAGGGGGTAGCTACCTTCAATGCTGTCAGCTTTTCGCGGAAGCTATAGGTCTTATTATTAGAGGCTACTGGATTTCGGATGATCAGAATCTTGATGGTAATGGCGATAGTGAGCGTCACCAATATGCCAGGCACTATGCCAGCAATCAGAAGGTCACTGATGCTAACCCCGCTGAGCAGCCCATAGAAAATCAGTGCGACACTGGGAGGAATCAGCATGGCAATAGTGCCCGAAATAGCGGCAATACTGCCAGCCATTTTCGGAGAATACCCCTCAGCCTGCATGGCGGGCGTGCTGATTTTCCCCAGCGTGGCTGCAGCCGCTGTACTGGAGCCAGAAATTGCACCAAAAGCAGCACCTGTGACAACAGCAGCAATCCCCACGCCACCCTGTATCTTGTCTGTCCACTTGGCAATGGCGCTAAACAGGGAGCCGGTGATACCGCTGACCCCCATAAATTCCGACATGAGGATAAACATCGGAATGGTGAGCAGCTCGTAGGTCGTCAGAGCAGAGCCTGGCGAAGCCGATAGGATCCCCAGCAGGACATCTATCCCAGTGGTTAGAAAAATTCCCAAAGCACCGGATATCGCAAGACTGATTGCAACCGGAATGCCTATTATCAAAAGAAAAAACAGAAAGAGAAAAGATAAAGCAATGACCATCACAGCTCGCCCCCTTTAGAAACATAGTTATTTATTGTTGTTATTAACAACCTGAACGAGAAAACAAAGGAGCCGATAGCGATAATAAATTCAGACGGCCAAACAACCCAGCTCACAACGCCATAAACGATCTCGTTCTCTTGCCAGGCACTGTATGCCCTTAAAGAATAGGTATAAGCAATATAGCTAAACATCAATGTGGCGATGAGGCCGAAGACCAAAAGGCAAAAGCTGGTAAATTTTAAAGGCAGCTTGCTTTTGAAATAATCAACCTTCAGGTGGCTTCCCATTCTCAACGCATAAGAAAACGCCAAAAAATAAGACCCAGGAAGCAGATACATGGTAATTAAATTAAAAAACCAATTAAGCGGCGAGTTGAAAATATAACGCATTACGACATCGACAAAAGTAATTGCCATGGCGCAAATAATCATAGATCCGGCAACAAAAATAAGAGCGTTTTCCAGGCATCTACAAACCTTATCCAACGCTCTTATCAGGCCGGGTTGTTCAATATGACCTGTCATGGTTCTGTGTTCCTGTAATGTCGCCATGATAAACCTCAGTGCGCCAATGTTAATAACGACTCAAAGGCCGTGTTTTGGCTGTCTAATAATCACTACGGGCGCATCGGCAAACGTCACCTCATCAGCAGGTAGTTCACACGTCAACACCTTCTTATCAGCCCCTTCGGCCACGTTTTTACACATGAGGTCATCCGTCGTCCTCAGGCCAAACAAACCAAGAGTGCTAATCAAGCTAACACCTGCAAACGAATACTTTTGAATACCTTTGCATACCACAATGCACACGATAGCTCATAGGGCCTCAATCATCACGGTATACTTTGGTAGTAATAGTGGCCTCTAAGAAGGCATCCATGGCAACCACTTCGACAAGAGCATGGAACGCTTCGTGCTTCGGTATGCAGGGCCTCGCCCGGAGTCTCCCTGGCTCCCGCCGCTCGGATTCATACTGTCCACAGAAATCCTTCGGGCATGCTCGGAAACCATTCGCTATGTTGCGCTGGTTCTCTTCGACCCCACCATCGACTTCGGAGACACTGAGCGAATACTCATGAGCCACCCTACGGCCGTGGTTTTGCCTTTAAAATATCCATCATCACCGCGGCTTGTCGTTTGGTCGTTCAACGTTTGACGATAGGTTCGTCGCTAATCCTCGTCTCCCTGAACACTGCGCTATAGCTTGTGCAACCATGCAAGGGGTCACTTCCCCCACCAATGTTGCTTTCAAAGCAACAAACTCGTTACTCAACTGCCTCTTTTCTGCCTGCCAAGTCGCTTAACGTAAAAGCGCCAAAAAATACATCGATAACGGCAAGGACAGGACATGTTTTCAGAGCAAGTATTTTCAAAACAGCAACTGCATGAAGCCACCCAACTGCGGCATAAGCTTCACCAGAACCCAGAGCTTAAATTCCAAGAAAACGATACTGCGAGACTCGTTGCCAAGCGGCTTAGCGAACTTGGTTATCAAGTAACGGAAGGCATCGCCACCACTGGTGTCATGGCGGAACTGGATACAGGTCGGGAAGGGCCCGTGCTTGCTTTTCGTGCCGATATGGACGCACTGCCGATTAATGAAACCAACGCCTTTGCCCACCGTTCCCAGCGAGAAGGTCTAATGCACGCCTGCGGCCACGATGGACATACCGCCACACTGCTGCTTGCCGCAGAAACTATGATGGCAATGCAGGACGAGCTGTGCGGCCATATCAAACTGCTGTTTCAGCCGGGCGAAGAAGGTGGAAACGGTGCCGATTTAATGGTTAAAGCGGGCGTGCTACAAAACCCACAAGTGGACGCCGTGTTTGGCTACCATAACCGCCCAGGCTTTCCTGCCGGTCAGCTGTTCGTTAAACCTGGCCCGGCAATGGGAGGAAACGACACTTATAAAGTCACTATAGAAGGCGTCTCTGGCCACGCAGCCATGCCGCACCTGGCGGTAGATCCTATTTATATAGGTTCATCGCTGGTGCAACAGTTGCAGGGGCTGGTAGGGCGTCATAAATCGCCACTGGAAGCGGGCGTTATTACAGTAGCTTCCTTCCATGCTGGCGATGCTGCCAACGTTATTCCCGGCCACGCCGAGCTACTGGTTAATATTCGTAGCGACCGACCCTCTTCCCGAGAAGCATTGGCGGGAAAACTTGAGCAAGTGACCCAAGGTGTTTGTGCAGCGCATGGTGCTTATTACCATATGGAGCACCTGCACCAAGTCCCCCCGCTAGTCAATGATCAAGCCTGGTCGGAACGAGTGCTGTCTATAGCCACCAAGCACACCGTGAGCAATGATATTCAGCAGTTGGACTATATGCCCACCATGGGCGCAGAGGACTTTGCTTTTTATCTCCAGGAAGTACCTGGCTGCTTCTTTTTTGTCGGCAACGGCGAAGGTGCTTACCTGCACAACGAGCGTTATGACTTCAATGATCAAATCCTACCAGTGGCAGGCGGAATGTTCGTAGCCCTAGCCAAAGAACTGCTAACCAAGCACTAAAAACCCACTTACTAATAGTCCTTTACCAAGCCATCAGGTTTAAAAATAACGTTTAAAAATAAGGGTCAAAATGATGCAAGGCGTACTCTCTTCTATAGAACGAGTGGGCAATAAGCTGCCCCACCCCTTTATTTTGTTTACCATTCTAGCGGCTATTGTCGTGATGATTTCCGCCATACTCGCTACCTTGGGTGTTTCTGCGATTAATCCCCAAACCGATGCAGAGGTTTACGTTCGCAGCCTGCTCTCATCGGATGGGATCGAGTTCATGTTGACCAGTGTGGTCAGTAACTTTGTCAACTTCCCCCCACTGGGACTGATTCTAGTCGTCATGTTTGGCATTGGCTTGGCGGATAAAGTCGGCCTGATGTCAACGTTGATGCAGGTCAGTGTGGCGAAAGCGCCACCCTCTCTGCTTACCTTCTGTGTATTTATGGCCGGCATTTGCGGCAGCATCGCATCAGACGCCAACTACCTAATCTTAATTCCCTTAGCGGCTATGGTGTACTACTCGGTTGGGCGACATCCGATTGCCGGTGCAGCAGCTGCCTACGCTGCCGCTGGAGCGGGGTTTGATGCTAGCCTCTTCATTACCGTAGGGGACGCACTGTTTGCCGGCATTACCACTGACGCTGCGCGTTTAGTCAACCCTGGAGCCTATGTGTCACCGATCGACAACTACTATTTCGTGGCCTGCTCAGTATTTGTACTTGCGACTATGGGCACCTTGATTGTCGATAAAATAGTGGAGCCCAGACTTCAACGTACCCTGCCGATGGGCAAGGACTTTAAAACTGATATCGTCAAACCAGAATTGACTGAGGCAGAAAAGCGAGGCCTCAAGCGTGTCGGCATTGCCACTTTGCTTTATCTCGCGCTGGTGCTAATAGCCGTGGTACCGGAGGCATCGCCACTGCGTAATGAAGAGGGCGGCCTGATTCCATCACCGTTCCTACGCTCGCTGGTGCCGCTTATGTTTATCTACTTCGTCACTATTGGGCTGGTTTATGGCATCACTACCAGCAAGATCACCAGTAGCCGTGACGTGCCCAAACACATGGCCGAGTCAGCTAGCGATCTGGCACCCACCCTCGTGCTGTTCTTTGCCATTTCGCAATTTATTGCCTACTTCCGTTGGTCGGAGCTTGGTCAGTACATTGCCATTGAAGGCTCAAACATTCTACAAAGCACCGGGTTTACTGGGCTTCCGCTAGTAGGTGCGTTTATTGCGATGAGCGCGGTACTTAACGTCTTTATGACCAGTGGCTCGGCACAGTGGGCATTAATGGCGCCGGTCTTCGTACCCATGCTAATGATGATCGACTTTGATCCCGCCTTTGTATTGGCGATGTTCCGCATCGGTGATTCTAGTACCAACATCATTTCCCCAATGAGCCCCTACTTCTCGGTCGCCCTGGTGTATATGCAGCGCTACAAGCCTGATATGGGATTAGGCACGCTCATCGCCACCATGCTTCCACTTGCCTTGAGCTTCTTGATCGCCTGGTCTGCGTTTCTGATGTTCTGGCTAGCCATGGGATGGCCGATTGGCCCCGGCGTTTACATGATGGCTAACTGATGCCGCTAAGCATCACTGCATTGTCAGCATAAGTTTCCACAGATAGTCGGCAGCAGGCGACAGCCTTCTGCCGACTCGGCGCACTAGGTTGCCCTGACTGCTGGCAGCCATAGGATGCTGAATGGGAACCGCTTTAAGTAACCCAGACTCTATTTCATTGCGCGCAGCCGCCGCCGTCATAAATGACACCCCAACACCCGCACTCGCCATTCTCCGTGAAACGGAATGTAAGTTGCAGCGATAGCTGGGCGTTGCCGGTTGCCCGGCGGCGCTAAACAGTGAATTGACAAATTGCTGCGAACCCGACACGTCCGGTAGAAAAATTAGCTTATGCTTTAATAGCTCTGCTACCGAAACACTTTCCTGACTGGCGAGGGGATGAAACAGTGCAACCAGAGCACACAGCGGCCCTCGCTCAAAAGAGTGCACAATGAGCCTCGGATCAGAAACTGGACCATAGGTAATAGCAATATCAACCTCGTCGTTAGCCACCATTTCATGGGGTTCGCGTGGATAGTAAATACCTGTTTTTATCTCGATCAGCACATCTGGATACTGCTTCGAAACCCGTCGCATCACGTAATTGATGAAGCTATCCACAAAGCCATCACCTACAGATACCACCACTTTCCCCGCCTGCATGTTACGCAGACGAGACAGCGTATCCCCCAGCTCTGAGTTCAACCGCCGCTGAGCTAGAAAACTATCCACCACCAATTGGCCCGCTTCCGTCAGCATGACATGACGCCCCTGCCGTTCTAGCAGCGCCATACCCAAGTCTCGTTCGAGGCCTCGTACTTGACGGCTCACCACGGAAGGGTTGATATGCAGATGCTCTGCCGCTGCGCGAATACCGCCACAGCTGTTCACCTCCAACAAATAGAAAGCACGTTTATCCAGTATATCCATGAGCTAGCCGTAAGGATCGCAAAATTGAATCAGCATGATAGACTGATGTTAGCAAGCTAATCGAATTTTTTACCCCCATAGCTACCGACTACACAATCATGATATTTAACCTCCCCGAGTGCGCCGCTGGGAGGGCACTGCTTACGCGAGTGCCATTACCGAAGAGACTTAGGCATTTCGCAATAATATTAGCTAATCACGACTTGCCTACAGCACTACACTCTATTTAATTAATGCTCATTACGCCTTAAGCCAAGGCACTACACCAAGCCAGCGTCACTGCATAGCGAATGGATACACTCCAATATACGTTGATGCCCATCATCAGGCAGTCGATAGCGTGGCACGCTGACGCTGATAGCCCCTTCAACGCGACCATCGGCGCCGCGAACTGCCTGACCGAAGCAGATAATGCCTAGTTCATTTTCCTGGTCATCGATTGCGTAACCACGTTCTCGCGTCAGCGTGAGTTCATTGCGTAACGCCTCAAGCGTCGTGCAGGTGCGATGTGTGACAGGCTCTAAGGTCAATTGAGCCAGATACTGCTCACGGGTTGCCTCGTCGAGGGCGGCGAGATAAGCCTTACCTACCGAAGTAGAATGCATTGGCACTGGCATGCCGATATACGAAGCCATGCGCACCGCTTCGGGCGATTCCACCTTATCAACGAAAGTCATATGGCAGCCAAATGGTACGCCCAAGTGCACCGTTTCACCGGTCTGCTTACCAATGGCGCGTAAAGTGGCCCGAGCGCGTTCCTGCAAGCTGCTCCGCGCCAGCGATTGATGAGTGAGACGCAGCAACTCGCGACCCAGTACGTACTCTCCACCTAAAGGGTTACGTTCGACAAACCGCTCCTGTTCGAGCGTGTTCAGCAACCGGTAGACCGTAGGCCGGGGCATTCCCAGGCGTGCCTGGATGTTACGGATGGTCGCGTCAACGCCAAGCTCAGCTATCACTTGCAGCAAGCGCAGTCCTTTGGTCACCGCGGCGGCACCCTGGACGTTGGGCCGCGGCACTCGCTCTTCGTCGTCAGCCGTCATTAATCGCCTCTTCAAATAATACGAATGTCTAACCAGTAATCCGTCACGGTCAATTGACGCATCTCGCCCTGGCTCTTACCTTAAGAACATATTGTCCATATTATGATCTTTATGTCCACATTGTGGACGGAGGAAATATGCCAGTTCAAGCTGATGATCATCAGCGGATGCCTTACCAATATCCGCAACCCGCTGAGGCCGCTCTAGAAATTGTCGAGCCGCACGCCCTTCCCCAGGATGAACGTATCTGGGTGCCGCAAGCGGAAAACGTTGATTTCCGTCCGCTGTGTCTGAACGTGTCCCAGGGCTACTGGGTCAACCTACTGCGTGTCCGCAAGTCTGGCGTGCTCAGCCGCCACCGTCACCCCAACCCGGTGCATGGCATGGTGCTCAAAGGCAAATGGCGGTATCTCGAACATGACTGGGTGGCTACCGAGGGTAGCTATGTCTACGAGCCTCCAGGTGAGACCCACACCCTGGTCGTCGACGAGGATGTCGAGGAAATGATCACGCTCTTTCAGGTCAACGGTGTCATGTATTACGTTGACCCATGGGGCAAGCACCTCGGGTTCGAAGATGTCTTCACCAAGGTCGACATGTGCCGCAAGCACTATGAAAGCTGCGGGCTTGGCCGTGACTATGTCGACCGGTTCATTCGCTAAAGCGAGATGTTCCCTTAAAAACCCAACGCATGAATTAAGGCCCTAATGCCAACAACAAAAACACGACAGGAGCACCCTCATGATATTCAACAAAACCCCGCTAGCCGTAACCATCAGCCTGGCCGCCTTCGCCTTATCCATCGGCACTGCCCAAGCCGACTACCCCGAAAAACCGATTGAACTGATCGTCCCCTGGTCAGCGGGCGGCGGCACCGATGCAGTGGCCCGCCAATTGGCCAACGGGTTGCAGGAAGAGCTTGGTCAAACGGTCAATGTGGTCAACCGCACCGGCGGCGCCGGCGTGGTGGGTCACACGGTAATGGCCAACGCCGAGCCGGATGGCTATACCCTTGGCCTGGTGACCGCCGAGATCACCACCTATCGACACATTGGCAGCTCTCAAATCTCGTATGAGGATCTGTCGCCGATTGCGTTGATCAATCTCGACGCCGCGGCATTTAACGTCAGCGCCGAATCAGACTGGGAAGATCTAGACAGTGCCCTTCAAGACATTGAAGCCAATCCCAACGAATACACTGTCTCAGGCTCTGCGCCAGGTGCCGCCTATCACCTAGCATTCGCGGGTTTTCTGAACCAGCAGGGTATTGATCCCAACACCGTTTCACTCGTCCCGAGCGAAGGTGCTGCCCCGGGCCTCCAGGAACTCGCCGCCGGTGGCGTGGATTTCGTGTTCTCCTCGCTGCCTGAGGCTGAATCCATGCGCGACGCGAAGCGCGTGAGAACGCTTGCTGTGTTCGCCAACGAGCGTCTTGATGCTTTCCCTGACATCCCCACTGCTGAAGAAGTCACTGGCGATGAGTGGGCGGCAGGTACTTGGCGTGGCTTGATCGGCCCCGCAGGACTGCCCGATGATGTGGTCGATACTCTGGCCGAGGCCGCAGAAGCCGTCTATGAATCTGACCAATTCCAGGAGTTCATGACCAATCAGGGCTTCGGCATACAGTGGGAAGGCCCGGAAGGCTTTCGCAACTTCATGGCTGAAGCCGACGAAAACAACGGCGAGATAATCAATAAGTTGGGCCTGGCAGAATAACACCATGCGCATCAACGACCTCTTGCTGGGGCTGGTAATGGCGCTGCTTGGCGCCGTTACTATATGGGCCTCCAAGGATTTCCCGCCGTTAGCGCGCCAGCCCTACGGGGCCGGCACTTTTCCCACCATCATCGGCACCTTTCTGGTTGGGCTTGGCCTGCTACTGTCTCTGCGTGGCTGGCAGCAGCGTGGAGCACTGTTCATTTGGCAGGGGCAGGTGACGCTGTCGCGCACCTTGACATGCCTGCTCGCTGTTATCGCCGCCGTTGCTGGTTACGTGTTGCTAACACCGCTGCTCGGCTTCCCGCTGGTAGCGCCCTTAATGCTCGCATTATTGATTGGCTGGTTGTCTGACGGCCGCTGGGGGATGGCCGTTATCGTCGCCATTGTGGCAAGTGCGGTGGTATGGAGTGTTTTCGCCCTGTTGCTGCACGTGCCGCTTGATCTGGGCATTCTCGAAGAGGTGATCTACTAATGGCGGAACTACAAGCAGCGTTAGGCATGGTGTTCGCCTGGGATGTCCTCGCGGTGATCCTCGGCGCTTCGCTATTCGGCCTGCTGATCGGCGCCATTCCTGGCCTGACTGCGACCATGGCCACCGCCTTACTCGTCCCGGTAACCTTTTTCATGGAGCCGCTCCCGGCGATCAGCGCTATCGTGGCCGCCACGGCGATGGCCATCGTAGCCGGCGACATCCCCGGTGCCTTACTACGCATCCCCGGCACCCCCGCCTCGGCGGCTTATACCGAAGAAGCCTACCTGATGGGCCGTCAGGGCAAGATCGGCCAGGCGCTCGGCGTCAACTTGGCGTGTTCGGTCGTTGGCGGGCTCATCGGGGTGGCAATTCTGGCGTTTTTCGCTCCACTGGTCGCCGACTTCGCTCTTCGCTTTACCAGCGACGAGTACTTCTGGCTGGCACTGCTCGGGCTTTCCTGCGCCGTACTGGTATCCGGCGCGGACCCGCTTAAAGGTGCAATTTCAATGCTCATCGGCCTGTTAATCGCCATGGTGGGCATGGACTCAGTTTCAGGCCAGATCCGTTTTACCTTCGGTATCTCTGATCTGCTCAGCGGCATCTCAATTCTACCAGTATTGATAGGCCTGTTTGCCGTCGCCGAGCTACTGCGGCGCATGCCCGAAATTGGCCACACCCACTTTCCACCGCCCCCACCAGTGGAGAAGCCTTTTAGCGGTGTGGGCGGCCTGATGTGGCAATACAAGGCAGGGATCGCACGCAGTGGCGTACTCGGCACGCTGATCGGCGCACTGCCCGGTGCGGGTGCCGATATCGCTTCTTGGATCAGCTACGCCTTGTCGCGCAAGCTCTCGCGCACGCCCGAGAAGTATGGCACCGGGCATCCCGAAGGGCTGGTCGCGGCCAGCTCGGCGAATAATGCAGCACTCTCGGGTGCCTACATTCCCGCCCTGGTGTTCGGCATCCCAGGCGACACTATCACCGCCATTATTATCGGTGTACTGATGATGAAAGGCATTACGCCAGGGCCAGACGTTTTCACTTCCAGCGCCACCTTGGTCAACGCCATTTTCATCGTGTTTATCCTGGCTAACCTGCTGTTGTTACCTCTTGGCCTGCTCGCTATACGCGGCGCGCGCCATATCCTTGCGGTGCCCTCCAGCGTGCTTTACCCGCTGATTTTGCTGTTTTGTATCGTAGGCGCCTTCGCTGCCAACAACAGCCTGCTGGATGTCTGGCTGATGCTTGGGCTGGGCCTGCTGGCCTATTTTCTGGTGGAGAACGACTTCCCTATCGGCCCCATGATCCTGGCAGTGATTCTCGGCCCGGTAGTGGAGAGCAACTTTATGCGCTCAATGATCAAAGCCAATGGCGAACTGCTAGTGCTCTTCGAACGCCCCATCGCCGCCATGTTGGGTGGGCTCGCATTGCTGGTGTGGCTGGCCATTATCGTCTCCAGCGTTCGCTCGGCCTGGCAGACACGTGCGTCAGCTACCTCAGCTTAACCGACCCATTTTGCGACCTACCCCCCTTTTCACGTTCTAAAAAGGAGCGATATGAACACTGTTATCGTTATTGGCGGGACTACCGGCATTGGTCGGGCGATCGCGCTGGCGTTTGCCGCCCAGGGTGACGAAGTCCACGTCACCGGCATCGAGCCTAAGAGCGAACAGCAAGCCGAAGACGTAACCGACCGACACCAACTCGATGTGCGTGACCCGGCCCAGGTTGAGCGCTTCTTCGCGGCGTTCCCAACATTGGATGTGCTGGTGAACTGCGCTGGCGTCATCCAGCGTGACGGCAAGGAGTTCACACCCAAAGGCTTTTCTGAGGTCATCGACATCAACCTCAATGGTACACAGCGCTGTTGCCATGCCGCGCATGCAGCCCTCAAGGCAGCGGGTGGCTGCATTATCAACACCGCCTCTATGCTGTCGTTTTTTGGCAGCGGCCATGCCCCGGCCTACTCTGCTTCCAAGGGCGGCGTGGCCCAACTCACACGGTCGTTGGCGATCGCCTGGGCCAGCGATGGTATTCGCGTCAATGCCCTTGCGCCAGGTTGGATTGCCACCGACTTGACGGCAGCACTCACCCAGAACAGCGAACGCTCGGCGGAACTCGTCGGACGCACGCCCATGGGCCGCTGGGGCAAACCCGACGACCTCGCTGGGCCAGCGCTGTTCTTGGCTTCACCGGGCGCAAACTTTATAACGGGCGTACTATTACCGGTAGACGGTGGCTATTCGTCACGTTGAGCGCAAATATCGAACACACAGGAGTACATGGTATGGATCTTGGAATAGCGGGACGCTGGGCCGTGGTATGCGCAGCGAGCAAAGGGTTGGGTCGAGGCTGCGCCGAAGCGCTGGCCAAAGAAGGCG